>LAHS01000081.1_pt1 | contig 203787 bp, 168 predicted proteins | sample 329651 | NCBI WGS metagenome assembly LAHS01 (sample SAMN03275699, study PRJNA271635) | activated sludge metagenome | isolation source: sample C-1 Sludge from hydrolytic chamber (first chamber) of Anaerobic...
TTCTCTCTCGGAACCTACTTTTGATGACTATGTTGAAAAATTAAAGGAACTTTTTGTCATCAAAGATGTTGATGCCTGGTGTCCGCAGATCCGGAGCGAGAAATCCTTGCGTGCTCCGAAAAAGCATCTGTTTGTCGACCCTTCCATCGCCATTGCTGCTTTGGGCCTTTCACCAAATTATTTTCTTCATGATTTCGATCTCTTCGGCCATATTTTTGAATCTCTTGTCTTTCGTGACATGCTGGTATATTCTTCGGCACTGGGTGGCTCCTTTGAGCATTATCATGATCGTTTTAATTTGGAAGTGGATGGGGTGCTTCATCTTGAGGATGGCCGTTATGCCCTGACGGAAATCAAATTGGGATCACGGGAAATTGAGGATGGGGTCAATAACCTGCTCACCTTAAAGGAACTGATTCAGAAAGCCAATGCTGAAAAAAAAGGACTGACGATTCGCGAACCGGATTTGCTTTTGGTCATCACCGGAGGAAAATTGGCCTATGAAGAAAAAGGGGTAAAAATTATTCCAATCGGATGCCTAAAAGATTGAAGGTTAGAGCCATTTCCGAATTAGCCCATTACTATTCAACAAATGATATCGGCTTTTTGTCTATTCGACCTATATTAGACATAGTGAAAAGAAGGTTGTTCTCAATGATGGATTCCTCCCATCAGGTAGGTTGTTCCGAGGCGTTCAAAAGGCTTCGTTATTGAGAAGCGGACTTGTCCGCATTCCGTCCGCATTCGGTCCGCAAAACACCGGAAAAGAGGATTCCTTCCCCGTTCGAGGCGCTCCCGCAGGTTCAGGCGGACAAAGCGGAGAAACGAGCCAATCTCGGGGCTTTCGTGTAAGAGGTTCCCAATCCTTCCAAGGCGTTCAGAAAAGGCTTAGAGACTTAGGATCAATAGGGAAACCGTGCAGGTTCAAGTCCTGTTCAGGGCACCATCGAAACGGAACGGCCTTCGGATTCCCATAAAGGGAGTCTGGAGGCTTTTTGATTCCAGACGCTGTGAGAACATTATGGATTCGAATATAAAGCTCTACATGGCGAGTATGGTCACGGTGTTGGAGAGATACCTTTGTGGGAAGGGAAACCGAAAGGGAGGACGAGTTAACGTCTTCTACTATTGCCGATGCGATTGCGGGAAGTAATTCATCCTAACCGGTCAGGAACTCAGCAAGCACCAATATTCCTGCGGCTGCACGCCGAAGCCGCAAAAGACAAAGGGCCGGACTAACGAATGGGCTCTGGGGTACACATCACCTGCTTATCAGGGAAAGGCTTCTTTTCTTTGGCTTGGCTTTTAGTTTACGTTTCCGCCTTTATAAGTAATAGTTACTCGGTTCGAGACGCAGCCTAAGACTCGGAAAGAAAACTCTACATAGCAGGAATAATCTTCGCTTCCGGAATTGGTGTTTTCAAGGATCCAGCTGAGGTTTGTCAAAGAACTGCTTGAGGTGAAGTTCAGCATGGTCCCGATATTCTGTTTTGTCGCCGTTTCGCTTTCGTAGAAGAAATAAGTAAGCCCGTAGGCATTCCAAGCCGGAACTGGAATCTGAATCGGCCAGGAATGGATTCTGATTAGCTGTTTTTCATGGTAGTCAAGCTCGATCGGAGTAGCGTAAAGCGTCCATTTGAGATCGGCACTCGGATCCGGAGTCGGCTCGCTGTCCGGGTTCGGATTAGGAATGTTGCCGCCCGCTTTAATATTATCGAAGACCAGCTCGTTATCGCTTACTTTTTCTCCTTTGATGAAGATGAAGCGATAGTTAGTATAAGTATCCTGAACGTTCTCCAGACCGATGAAGAAGCCGTAGATATCATAAGTCGCATATTCGCTCATAAACGGCGACTGCTGAGCGGCAAAGAGAGCATAATCAGGCGAGATGTTGCCAAACGGACCTGACGAAGCGGCATCTTTATACGAGAAATAAGTGTTCAAGTAGCCTAAGACGCCGGTGATCTTCACGATTGGATATGTGTAGTAGTTGACTAAAACGGCTCCTTTGGCACCGCTGTTTCTCATTTCTTTGGCGCCGTAAGTCAAAGCGGCGAAGGATGTTTTATCCGTCACTGACTTGGCGCTTTCAAGATTCGGCGCCTTGTAATCGATGCTCGTGCCTAAGGCCTTGATGGCGGAGATGTAGAACTGCTCGATTCCTCCGGAAGTCCTCTTGGTGCCGGTAAAGACATTGCGCCTGGCATTCTGCAGAGAAACATCGCCGTAGAGAGACATCGCGACTTCGCAGTACTGCCAGCCGGTGCTGTCCGCAATGAGGAAGTTAAGCGGCCCGCTGCCGGCGATATAAGCATCGATCATGACTTTCGCCCCGTCTTCGAGCTGCTGGAAAGTGAAGATATCGACTAAAGTCGGACGAGCATCGGCGAAAGTCCGGGTGCACATATAGATAAGCAAAGTACCTGAAGAAGATTCGTAGATGTAGCCTTTAAGCGCCACTGTCGTGCCTTTAATCAGTCCCTTTCCCGAAGGATTGACGATCCTCAGCGAATAGTCCGTATTGTCGTAAGTGACAGTCGCATAAGCCGAAGAGGAATCAACCATGCCGATCTTGGCGTTAGCGATCTCTAAATAGGAAGAAGGCTTAACATAAGGGCTGCCTTCCCGATACTGATTGATCAGAGTCATAAAGGCCTCTTTAGTCGCAATCGGAGTTGCTTCAGAGCTGATAGTCGGATAAGTGCTACTATCCGCCCCAGCCAGCCCGACAGCAGTCGGCACGAAGCGCTTGATAGCCGTATCGGCGTCTCCGTACCCGACAAAGCCTTTTAAGTCGAGATAATCCCCTTCCGCGATGCCACCGACCGCTTCTTTCCCAAACTCAGTTTCAATCTTCCCGTTCCCGTCATCGATGAGAGCATTCCCGTAAGTGTCCATGCCCGTCACGATGCCCTTGGTGTGGACGAGAGTTCCCATCTTTGCCTCTTGGACTTCTGCGACGTTCATATCCGTATAAGCAATATCAGTCACTCTCTCGTAAGTCGAAACGGCGCAGGAGAACCACCAGGAGGTGACCGAAAGGAAATAGACATTGAGAGAATAGAAAGACGCCTCGCTGAAATCCGAAGACGGATAGTGTTCGAAGGTCCCGTTGTTAAGCAATCCATCGGCTCCGAGGACTTCAAAGCTTAAATTATTGTATTCTTTATCGTGCTTTAAAAAAGACAGAGGTATTTTATAAGGATGATCGGCGACCCACTTATTGGCGCTGGTCTTAGCTTCGAGGTCTTTAATGACATTATTGAAATCAGATATAGAAGAGATATCAGTCGGAGATGGAATCGAGGGAGCGGTGCCGGTTTCAAGTTTAGTAACCGTGGCCCCTTCAGCAAAAGAAAGGGAAGTCTTCAATCCTAAGCCAGAAGAAATGACCGAACCTCGGACTTCGACATAATCACCTTCGCTGAAGTCAGAACTCGTCTGCACCGCTTGGCGGATACGAAGAGCTTTCTGGGTCTCGGCTAAGCCTTGAGAAACAAAATACACTGAGATGGCCTTGCAGCCATCGGAAACTAAAATATAGGAGTTGCCGATGGAGACAACGACGCCTTTGACATCGACATTCTCGGCTGCGCCTTTATTGATGACGCTTTGGATATCTTCAGCATAGTAATAACCGTCGTCAGAGGAAGAACTCTGCGAAGAACCAGTGTCGCTGGCGGAAGAAGAAACAGACGCAGAAGAAGCGACGTCTGAAGAGTTATTGGTCTGAGAGACAGAAGTCGCCGTCGAAGAGACTGTTGCTGAGGAATCAGCGCTCTTTGAAGTGACCGCGATTGAACCGCTGCTGTTATCTCCGCAGCTCGCCAGTATCAAAGTCCATAATGTCAGGATGAGCTTTAGCATTTTATCTTTAAGCATACTTTCTTACCTCCTTAATAATTCATATTTAATCAATTGTATATAAAAGCCTCAAAGCAAAAATACCGCCAAAGGGGTGAATTTCATCCAAAAGGATGAAAATCCAAAGAAGTTTTTTGGACTTTCTTATGTCTTTCTCGCCGTTTCTCATAAAGTCCATTAACAAGACAGCTTAGCAATTACTAAACAAGAGCGGCTTGCCTAATGTCAGTTTTTAGCACATTTATTGTCACATAAATCCGAAAGGCAATCGTAATGCTGGTAACTCTATGTGATATTTTCAATTTTCTGCTCATGAAATTGGAATACCTTCGAGACTTTGTCGAACAAATGGCAGTGAATGACAATCAAAAACGTCTGATTTTCCTTCTTTTCAGAAATATAGCCGAGCAATTTTCTGATCGTAAAAGTATCGAGATTGTTAAAGGGCTCGTCAAGAATATAAAGAGGGAAATTTTTCCTAGGCAAAGCAGCTATTATCGATAATGTTTTCATTTCTCCGCCTGACAAATTGTAAGTTCTTCGTTTTTCCAAGGATTTTCTTTCCTCATTTGTTTTTTAAAAATAGTCGAATAGTTCATGTTCATGTCACATTGAAATCAAGAAGCCGGGTTAAAAGCTGCTTTTTTTGCTTTCTTTTTTATCGTAATTTTTTATGCTGAAGAAAAACATGGATTAAACATTTTAGCCGCCCAGGTTGGGGTGAACCAGAAATTTTGAAAAAGCATACATAAGCAGAAGCCGCTAGGCATCAAATGAACGCCGGGCAGTTTTCCAATGTGTCAGTATTGGCCTTGGCGTTGTTATAATATTTTAGAATGTTTCCGATGAACAGCTGCGTAGACAGGGAACTGGATTTTTCTGAGGTAATTATGAATCTTGAATTTTTCCATGTTAGTCATGGCTTTGCAGATTACCAAAAATTAGAAGGAATTATGAAACGTCAATTCCCGCCTGAAGAATATATGTCTTTAGAAAGCCTGCTCGTTTTGCAAGATAAAGGTGATGTAGAGATCTGGGCATTGTATGTTAATAAAGAACTGATAGGGTTTACTGCACTTCGTACACAAAGCAATATGGCCTATCTTTTTTTCCTTGCACTCGATGATATGTATCAAGGAAAAGGGTACGGAAAAGAAGCGGTCAGGAAGATTGGCAGTCTTTATTCGGACAGAGCTGTCACTGTAGATTTTGAATTAGTGGATGAAAACGCTGCTAACAATGAACAGCGCATTCGAAGGAGAAACTTTTATCTGAAATGTGGCTTTACTGGAACAAGGTGGGGCCTGGAATATCTTGGAGTAAAGTATGAGATTTTCTGTATGAATCAATCTTTCCATATTCAAAGCTTCAAAGCCATGCTTAATAAAATTTCAATAAAAGATTTTTGCCCGAAGTACTTTAAGCTCTCAAATAAGAGAACACAATAAATCACGGATTTTACCAAAAGTGCATTGAATTGGAAAATGGACCAGGGTGAGATGAAATAAACGAAGGCCTTTCGAATGGCGAGCCTTTCTTTCGATGGGGAATTTAAATTAAAGGAAATTGTCCTTTGGGGCGATAAAGGCGGCCTATCTTTTAAAGTCCTAGATTTCTTTCTTCTGCTTTTGGCCTTTGCAAAGAAGCATGATAAAAAGGTATTCCTTTCATCGATCTTTTCCACTAATTATGTTCTTATGGCGGGAAATAAAAGAGCATTTTATTGGCAATCATTTCCATTTATATGTATTTTGTAGTTAAGGAATCTATGAAAAGCACTCTGCATCGGAAGACGAGCCAGAAAGAATTCGTGTATAAGTTTTTGGCTTCGACTTATGTTCATCCTTCGGCTTACGATGTCCAGAAAGCGGCAAAGCAAAACGGAACTCGATTGGGCTTACTTCTATTTATCGGATTCTGAATGGCTTAACTGAAGAAGGAAAAGTCCTGACTATTATCGGGCCGGACGGAATCGTCCATTTCGATTTCCTTCGCAATGACCACTACCATTTTGTCTGCCGGAAATGCGGTAAGATCATAGACCTCCAAACTGATGAAGAAGAAATGAAGAAGATACTTTCCGCTGATTGGCAAGAAGTGGCCATTAATGAAACAAGGGCCATCATCGACAAAAAAGTGATTTAATTTTTTATGTTTTCCTTTGAGGAAGGGAGATATGCTTTCCTGCTTTTTTACTAAGCATATTATATGATTTTTGCCTTGGCCGCTACAAGTTTTGGGCATTTTAAAGTTAGGCTTTTTTCTTAAAAAACAAACAGCTTAGACTGGAGGGGAAGTTAAGTGATAACGCTTAATGCAAAGCCTTACAAAATGCAGGCTTTTTAAACCCTTTTTTGTTTGTGATATAGTTTGATTTGTATTATTTTGTCCATGTTTATTCCTATGGGCATATGGGAGCCGAGAAAATGATTAAAATAAACAGAAAAGGCTTGATTTCGTCATTAATTGTGGCTTTTACTTTTTTAGCGGGACTGGGCGGGTTAGGCATCCATTGCCTAATTGAGAAAAAAGATCAGGCAAGTTATCCGGAAGATAACATTCAAATTAAAAAGGCTAATGCCAAGCCCGAACAAATAAAAATTACATCTACGACGGATAGTGTTCAAACCATTGTCGGGAACGGCTACTGGAAGTACGATAAATCGACTAGTCCGGCTACTTTGACTCTGAATAACCTGACTTTGGATATGCGTGGCGGGGAGCCGTACGAAAGTGTTTCTTCATGCGCGGCCATTTATATTGTCGGTGTTGATGTTAATCTCGTCCTCGAAGAGGACAACTACGTCTATGGCGGATATAATGAAGCTTACAACTCCAGCTCTAAGACATATCTTTCAACAGGCATTTTTTCGAACTTTAAATTGAACTTTACCGGTTCTGGCTCTCTCCACCTTTACGGCGGGTCTTACAAGAACCGCTCTGACATTGGCCCGCAATGCTCACAGGGCGCTTTGCTGGCTGGCACGCTGATCTGCAAGGGGCCTTCTTTATATATTTATGGCGGGAAAACCACTAATACCAATAATACGACAGGAGCCAACTATTACGGAAGCTTGGGCATCTCGACTTTCGGTGGGGTTGAAGTCGATAAAGGCCTCGTTCATATTGAAGGCGATGTTTCCGATGGTAATTCTTATGGATGGATTTGCAGCAACAAGACTTACAGTGAACCTACTTTAAGTGTTAGCGATGTCGGCGGATTTTATGCTACCGGCAATACCGAAGCTGCATACTTGGTTGGCAAGTCGGCCCTTGCAGTTTCTAGCGGCAATCCTTTTGGCTCAACGGTTTATCGGGATTCAGCCAATAATCTGACCACGGCGGCTACGCTTACTACTTCGGACTGGACCGATACTAGTACCAGCCCGTCAACATCAGGTAAGACCAGCGAATATTATGTCGGGACAGAAAAAGCTAAATCATTGGTGGTCCTCCCGGCGGCTACCAGGACTGCGCAAACCAGCACGATAAAAGCCGCTAATATTGTTAACAGCTATCAAAAGGAAACTCTGACTTTTTACGAGGATGATAAGACGACTTTGGATGAAGCCCGCAAAGAGTATTCCACCGATAACGGGACGACCTGGACGGAATTTCCCGGCTCTAAGCTGAGCCTGACCAATATTCTGACAACGTCTGCCCAAACGCTTTTATTCCGCTATGCCTCCACGGGAACCACTTTGGCTTCCGCTTCTACTTCCTATGCTCTTAATGCCCGCCGGTCGGATTACCCAACGGGGGTGAAGGCTACGATAGGCACGAATTCGACGACTGCTAAGACTTTTTATGTTTCCAGCGATTATGTCGGCATATATCAGTATCAGCTGCTGAAGCAGTACCAGTACGAAACAGAGATTGCTGCGGACAAATGGACGACCATTACTTCTTCCGCCTTCCAGTTTGATTCGGAAAGCACGGACAGCATCTATATCCGCTCCATCTATGATGAGGCGAACAGCCATTACGGTTCGGTAAGCAAAATCGTCAGCCCGGTGAGCCAGACGGTTCTGGATCTGGCCGCAGCCATAACGATTGCAGCAAATAGCACAAACGATGCTTTTACTCTCTCCGGATTTGTTACCGGAGAGTATTATTCCACAGACGTCGGGGCGAATTGGACGGCGGTGTCAACAAGCACGATAGATTTTGCTCCGGGCACTAACATCCTTATCTCTTCAACTAATCCGGAGACGCCGAGCGAAGATATTAAGCTTACCTATGTTTCCAAGGTTCTGCCTTCGACTCCGGCTGGCGAAGTGGATTATGAGACGGAGAAAATCACCGGCTTAATCGGAGGGAGAAAGTACAGCATTACTTCTGGCAGCGGAACTGCCACTGAATATACGGCCAACGCCGATGGGGAAATAGCTTTGTCATCCTTGTCGCCGGACGCTTTCGGCAACGATGTTTCGATTGTCTTGGAAAAGACTTTAGAAGACATTGATTCCTTGGCCCAGAAGATTGCGGTTTTGCCGCGCAGTTCCATGCCTGCAACTGCCAGTTATTCTGAAGATCCGACTTCCGAGGGCAAGGTTTTAATCACCGGCTTAAATGACGGGGAAGAGTACTCTTTGGATGGCGGGCTGACTTGGACCGCAGTTCCTTCGGGGGCGACGAGCATAGCCGTCGATCCTTCCACTGAATTGACAGAGGCTGATTTGGATTACCGGACGAAAGCCACGGCTATCTCAGCCGCCAGTGAAATTAATACTTGGTGGTCCCTAAGATTACTTCTTTGGATGGGAGCACTATCCAGTATGACAGCAAAGTCTTTTCTGGCTTAGCAAGCAGCGAAACCTACTTTCTGTACTTGGACGGAGTAACTGATCCGGTTGAAATACCTTCGGATTCTAGCGGCAAGTGCGATATCAGCTCGATTTCAGCTTTATACGGGAAAAAGGCCGTCAAGATTGTTTCAAGCGGAGATGGGTCTCATTATATTAATTCGGTTCCTTATGTCTTTGCTTCGCCGATTCAGCTTGTCAGTAAGCTAGCTGTTCCGCAGCCTAATGACCCTGTCAGCGCGGTGGGCAGCTTTACTATTATCGGCTTAACAGGCAAACAGAAATATGTCCTAACTGATAAAGCCGGGGCCACTCACGAAGTGACGGCCGATGCGAATGGAAATATCGTTATTTCCGGATCCTCAAACAGCAATCTGGCTGGGCTGGAGATTGTCTCCATCCTCGCCGAAGGGGACGATAAGGATTATCTGAATTCCGATGCGAATACCGCGATTGATTATGTTCTTCCGAGTCAGCTGACGATTGCCGGATCCCCTGCATATAATGCCAGCACCGGCAATTTAAGCAGCTTAGACAGCCAAACTTCTTACGTCCTTACGGATAGCGACGGCAATACGTATGCGGTGACTTCGAATGCAGATGGATTTATTGATTTAGCCACCGCTTATCCGGAAACTGTCAATAAGACTATTGCTTCCATCGTTAAAAAAGCTACGGATGCCAGCCATATAGACAGCGCGGCTTTTACTTTCGGGACTTCGTTTAAGGTCTATGAGCACCTTACATCTCCTACGGCTTCTTTCGACCAGACAACGGGGATTCTTTCCGGCTTGGATTCTGATTCTTCTTATATTTTTTATTATGAAACTGGTTCGGCTAGCACTCCGATAACCTTTACGACCGGCTCGGGGCAGACAAGCTATGATCTGACGTCTCTTACGCCTGTCTCAGGCACGGTTATAGGCTGTCTGGCAGTTGGCTTAATTAAGGCGTCAACAGATACTTCTGTCAATTCTGATTCCTTAGAAGAGGCTCTTTCGGGAACTATCTTAAAGCATGAGGATACGCCGAATGTCAGCTATAGTTCCTCTAAAGATGAAATCACTGGCATCGTGGCGGGGAAGACCTATATCGTCACCTTCGCGGACGGCACTTCGAAAGAATATGCCACCGCTGCCGGCGATACTTATATCGATGTCCACGCCGAGGCTGGGAAGACTTTGGCCTCCGTCGCCGTCAAGGGCGTGGCTGATTCGACCTCCAGGTCTTTAAGCCAGTCTTTAAGCGGCACTATCCTCACCAAGCTCTCCGTCTCCGATTTGACGGTCTCGTCCGAGAAGGGCTCGTACGCCATCTCCGGCCTGACCCCCGGCCAGCTCTATGTCCTGACCGACAAGTCCGGGGCCGCCCACGAGGTGGCTGCCGACGCTTCCGGCCGGATCGTCGTCTCCGATTCTCTCAACCGTGATCTTTCCGGCCTGGAGATTCTCTCCGTCACCGCCAAAGGCGACCAGTCCTCCACGGTCGATTCGGACGCCAAGGCCGTGGATTTCGTCCTGCCTTCCAAGGAGGTGGTCAGCGGGTCCCCGTCCTATGACTCCCAGACGGGCGTCCTGACCGGGCTGGACCCCAATGCCTCCTATGTCCTCACCGCCTCCGACGGCACCTCTGTTGAGGTCGCCTCCGATGCCGATGGGAAGGCCGACCTGGCCGTGCTGGCCCCCTCGCTCGTCGGGAAGACCATAGTCTCCTTGGCCGAGTCCGCCTCGGACCCTGAGCACATCGCCTCGGACTCCTATGACGTCTCCGACTTCGCTGTCCTCGCCCACCTTGCCGCCCCTTCCGCAGCGGCGGATTACGCTAATATGGCTTTGACGGGCTTAGATTCGTCTTTGACTTACAAAGTCACTGTTGATGGAAAGACGACGGAGATGAAGCCTGATGCTTCTGGGACTTTGCCTATTGATGATACGTGGCTTGGAAAGAAAGTCACTATTGTTGCTAAAGGCGATGGCAGCCATTCGTCTGATTCGCTTTCGGATACGGTGGATTTGCTGTCTAAGTCTGATTTAATCAGCAAGCTTAAGAAAGAAGCCGAGGCGGAAGTTGAATCGGCTTCTGATAAGGCGACGGACAAAGTCAAATTTGTAAAGTCTTCTTATCTTGAGAAGATTGAAGCTTTAGTCTCTGATTCTTCTTTGACTTATAAGGATATGCTTGATCAGGTTGGGGAAGTGGTTAAGGAAGGCACATTCGAAGTGAAGAAGGAAGAAGTCATTGAAAATGTGCAGGCTCTGAGCAAGGAATGCCAGGGCAAGGACCTGATTGACAGTCAGATTAATACGGCGGTCGATGAGCTTGAGAAGATGGATTACAAGACTTCCGATAAGGATGATTTAGAAAAAGTCTATACGGACACGAAGGAAAAAGTGAGCATCATCATCAATAAAGAGGTGATGCCTAATAGGCTTGTTGAAGCTGCGCAGGACCTGCTTTCTGAATATCCTTATACGGATAAGGCTAAAGCTGAAATTCAGGAGATTGTCGCTTCTTATTCGGAAAAGATTAAGGCCGCTGGCAGCAGCCAGGAACAGGAAACTCTCTATGAGGAAGCCTTAGATAAAATAAGCGAGGTGGAGACTGGGGAAGTGAAGACCGCTAACCAGGATACCAGTTATGGCTCGGATTACGATTATTCCTCTTCGGGCCTTATCGGGACTGTTTCAGGGGATGGGTTCGATGTGAAGTCGACTTTGGATATCAGCATCTATACGGATCCTTTGGGCGACAGTTTGCTTAAAGGCGATGGCATCAGTGAAGATTATCTGGCCAATATTTCGATTACGGCTAATGGGTCAGGCTCTTTGACGGGCTATACCGTGAGAATTCTGCTCCCGGATTATATGCAGGGCAAAACGGGCTATAAGATCATCACCGCCAGCGGGGAAATCATTGATGCCCAGGTGGACGAAGATGGCTATATGACTTTCCAGACCCAAGCTTTAGGCAGTTTCCGTTTGGTCAGCGATTATGAAGCTGATTATCTCATTTATGTTTCTTTGCCTCTGTTGGGGATTATTCTGCTGCAGTTCGGCTTTGTTGTTTTCTATCTGAATAAGGAGTCTAAAGACGAAAAGGGACAGGAAAGGAAATAGAAAGTCATGAAAAGCTCAGTTTTATTTACTACTTATTATGTGCCGGCGATTGCTATCGTCTTTATTGTCTTGGAACTTATCGGCTTAGCAGTCCTTATCGTCATCGATGTTGTCCTCCTGAGAAAATTAAAAGAGAAGGATCAGCTCCTTAACAAATACCGCCAAGGGCAGGATACCGCCGGGGGTAAAGAAGGGAAAGAGACGGAGAAGAAATAAAGCCGAAGTTTCTTTGGCTTCTAAGTTTTCCTTTCTTATTTAAATTAAAGCTAAAGCCTGTTTCTTAATAATAAGCTTGCGCTATAAAGCCTTACTGAGGCTTGGCCTTTTTGGCTTTTTTCTGCTGGATGGCGCCGATGATGTCTTTAGGGTGTGTCACGGTCAGCACGAAAAGCCCGGCCAAGGAGAAGCCGAGGAAATAGATGAGATTGAAGACGATATAAGGCGTGCTGTTATAAATGATTGAGAGAATCGGGAGCACGCAGGGCTCATAAGGAGAAATGTAGAAAAGATTGAAGCCGCTAATGCCGGTGAAATGGACGGCGATATCTAAAACCAAAGCCGTTAAGGCCGCGACGGCAAAGACCGCAAAGCCGCCCAGGTACTTTTTAAAAGAGAAAGGAACGCGGCCGGCCCTGATTAGGTAAAAGCCCACTAAGACTTGGCTGCCGTGATGCATCATGGTCTGCATGTTGATGAAAGCCATGTCCGTGAAGACTGTCGTAGGAATAAGCATGACGCTGAGGCCGGCAAATAAACCGAAGGTTCCTAAAAACATGTACAAGGCGTCCTGGAAGCGGCCTTTCTTGACGAGAGCGGCAATTAATCCGACATACATAGGAACCGAGCAGAACTGGAAAGGGAAGGAGACCCATGAATAACCCCATTTGGCTGTAACGGTGCCGTCAGCAGCGGTGATGAAAATGACCGAGGCAAAAACTAACTGCTTTATCAATTCAAGGAAAAGGCAGTTAATCGAATAAACGAGCAGCACATTCTTCACTGTCTTATCACTTGGGTTTTTGACATGAAGGCCGATAAAGACCATTCCTCCACCCATTATAAGAAGGCAAAGAACATGAAAGGAATTGTAGATTGGTACGTTAGAAAGGGGCATTTGAACCCGGGCGATCCAATAAAGAAAGCGTTCAAAAAAGTTCACGTAGTCTATTTTACTCTTCTGGCTAAGTAATTACAGCAACTAATGCGCTTCTTTCGCAAAAGCCTTATTAAATGGAAAGCGGTTTTGTTTTAAGAATAAATTGAAAATAGCAAATAAATTTGTTTAATATTAATGACTCCTTTATTATTTTTATTCTTTTTGCAAATTTCCCTAGGGAAGAGAAGGCCAGAAAGACTATAATTAAAAAGTATGTGTTAGTCTTTCTTTTTGGGGGTATGAAAATGGCCATCGGTTTTGATAATGACAAGTATTTGTCTTCGCAGAGCGAGCATATTCAGAAAAGAATCGACCAGTTTGGCGGAAAACTATACTTGGAATTTGGCGGCAAGCTTTTTGACGACTACCACGCTTCAAGGGTCCTTCCGGGCTTTAAACCGGACAGCAAGCTTCAGCTCCTGCTGAAGATGAAAGACAAGGCTGAAATAATAATCGTCATCAATTCCGAATCTATTGAAGAAGCAAAAATAAGAGAAGATCTAGGCATAACTTATGACCAGGATGTCCTCCGCTTAATTGATGCTTTTGGGGAAGCCGGGCTTTATGTCGGCAGCGTCTGCCTCACGCAGTTTAAAAACCAGAAGGGAGCCAAGCAGTTTGAAAAGGCCCTTCAGAAGCAAGGCATTAAGACTTATCATCATTACGCCATTCCCAATTATCCTTTTGATGTAGACCGCATTGTGTCTGATGAGGGATTAGGGAAAAATGATTATATCCAGACCAGCCGTTCCTTGGTCGTTGTTACCGCTCCGGGTCCGGGCAGCGGTAAAATGGCTACCTGTATTTCACAGCTTTACCATGATAATAAGCGGGGAATAAAATCAGGCTATGCCAAATTTGAGACTTTCCCGATTTGGAATCTGCCTCTGCGGCATCCGATTAATCTGGCATATGAAGCTGCGACTGCGGATTTAGCGGATGTAAATATGATTGACCCCTATCATCTGGAAGCTTATGGCGTTTCGGCGGTCAATTATAACCGAGACATTGAAATTTTCCCGGTCCTGAACAGGATGTTCGATAAGATTTTTGGCTCTTCTCCTTATAAATCCCCGACGGATATGGGCGTCAACATGGCTGGCTATTGCATTGTCGATGATGCGGTCTGTCAGCAAGCGGCCCGGCAGGAAATCATTCGGCGTTACCTTAAGGCTATGGTCGATCGCCGCAACGATAAAGTTGATGATACCGTAGTCGAAAAAATCGGTTCGCTTTTAAAAACCAACGGCATTGAACTTTCTGAAAGAAAATGTATTGCCGCGGCTAAGGAAAAAGCCCTTAAAACCGGGGCTCCTTCAGCGGCGATTGAACTTAACGACGGGACGATTATTACCGGTAAGACCTCCTCGCTTTTAGGAGCCACAAGCGCAATGATTCTTAATGCCTTAAAGCATCTGGCCGGCATATCTGATGATGTTCTCTTGCTGCCCAAGGCTATTATTGAGCCGGTCTGCCAGCTTAAAGTCCATGATCTGGGCGGACATAACCCTCGTTTGCACCTAGATGAGATTCTTGTTACGCTCTCTATCTCAGCGGTCACTAACCCTCTAGCGGAATTGGCGATGGCCCAGTTGCCGAAGCTTAGAGGCGCTCAGTCCCATTCCAGCGTCATTTTGGCCGAAGTTGACTGCAGCACTTTGAAAAAACTTGGAATCGATCACACTTCCGAGCCTATTTACGAGACGAAGAAACTCTATCACGCTAAGTAAAAAGGCATTGGCATCTTCACTTTAACTGCGGCGGGCCCATTGAAGCTTGCCGCTTTTTTGTGAGAATGAAGGTCTTAAAAGCGGAAGAAGATTAGATTTTTAAAGAAGAAAAAGCTTTCTAGGCCTTTAGGAATCCAGAAACGGAAAATCGAAGGTGTTTTTATGGCAAACAGAATGATTATTTGTCGCCTTTAAAGGCAATCACGTTCCCGACTATTTCAATGCAGCAGTCTTGAATTTCCTGGAGGCTCATCTGGCTTTTCCCATTAAAATAATCAAGGTAAAGGGAAACGATGCCGCTGGACAAAATGGATATTGTTGCTGAAGCATAGTTTGAAAGGGTGCCGTCTTTTCGGAAGTCGGGCTCTATTTCATGGATAAACTTGGTTTTCATGTCTTCAAAAAAATAGTTTGGTATGTAATTTACTAGGCTTTTGTAAGTCACTTCATTTTCTCTTAGCTTTTTGGTCACGGTACGTATGAAGTTTGCTAAACTGCCGTTGTCCGTCTTCGCCTGGTTCCAATCATTAGTTAGCGCGGTCATCAAATCGCTTTCCATAGCGTCAGCAACTTCGGCTAGATTAGCATAGTGATTATAAAAGGTTCCGCGATTGATGTCAGCAGTGCGGCAAACGTCGCTGATAGTGATGCTGTAAAAGTCTTTTTCATTCTTTAAAAGCTGGATTACAGCCTGTTGAATCAAAGACTCCGAGCGGATAGAACTTCTATATTCTTTTTTAAGCACAAATCGATTATATCATTAAAATGTTCATTTTTGAACGTATATGTAAAATACTAAAATAATGTTATAAATTGACATATTTCTGACTATCAAAAGACAATATATACAATATTATGCAAATCTGTTCAAAAATGAACAAACGCTTAAAAGTTGTTTATTGCTCTGCTTTTTCTTCATACATATAATGTACCCGACTTAAGGAGGGAATATGAACGAAATTGAAGTAAATAAACTAACCAAAGACTACGGTTCCGGACGCGGCGTCTTTGATGTTACCTTCCAAGTCGGCAAAGGCGAGTGCTTTGGCTTTTTAGGCCCCAATGGGGCTGGAAAATCAACAACCATTCGGCACTTATTGGGCTTTTCCAAACCGGATTCTGGACAGACCAGGATTTTGGGCCAAGACAGTTTCACGCATTATGATGAGGTTCTTCATCATGTAGGCTATATCCCTGGTGAGATTGCTCTTCCTTCTGGACTGACTGGCTATGAGTTTTTGAAGATGGAGCAGGATCTTCAGGGTATCCATAATCAAGAGATGCAGGGGAAGATGCTTTCCTTATTTGACCTGAAGCCGGAAGTTCTTTCTGGTGAGACCAAAAGGATGAGCTTAGGGGTTAAGAGGAAATTGGCAATTGTGGCCGCTTTCCAGGGTGATCCCGAAGTTCTGATTCTTGATGAGCCGACTTCAGGGCTGGACCCTTTGATGCAGCAGGTTTTCGTTGATTTTATTGGTCAGGAGAAAAAAATGGGGAAGACCATTTTGCTTTCTAGTCATATTTTTTCGGAGATTGACTCGACCTGCGACCGCATTGCGATTATTAAGGATGGCCATTTGGTTTCTATTTTCAAAGCTGATGATCTTAAGCATGCTTCGACTAAATATTACGCCGTCCGTTTCCCTGATTTATCATCATTTGAGCGCTTTGTCGGCAATCACAGCGAATCAACTTGCCTGAGAATCATCGATAAAAATGAAAAGGAGTATTCTCTTCTCATCTCTGCCGAAGACAAGGACATCAATCAAGTCATCGCTCATTTCTCTCATTATGACATCGTTTCTTTTACCAATAAAAAGGAGACCTTGCAGGATTATTTCATGAAATTTTACAAAGAAGAAAAAACTTTCGGAGGTGACTTATGAAGCCGATTATCAGTATTGAGCACCTGAGCAAAGATTACGGAAACGGCCGGGGAGTCTTTGATGAATCATTAGCCATTCAAGAAGGGGAAATGATGGGCTTTGTCGGAACTAATGGGTCAGGCAAGACTACGACTATACGGTGCCTTATGGGCTTTATTAAGCCCACTAGCGGTGCAGTTTACGTCAAAGGGCTTGAAAGTTATGCCAACGCTTCAGTGATTACAAAAGATATCGGATATGTCCCAGGAGAAATTGCTTTTCCTGATCTTTCAACCGGCAATGATTTCCTTCGCTCTCAAGCCGAAATGCTTCATTTGAAAAACATGAACTATGCTGAACAGCTTATTCAGAAGCTCCAATTGGATCCGCGGGCTAATTTGAAGCGCATGAGCAAGGGCATGAAGCAGAAGACTGCCATTGTGGCAGCATTGATGGCAGACCCGCCCATTATCATTCTGGATGAACCGACGACGGGCTTAGACCCTCTTATGCGACAGGCTTTCGTTGACGTTATCAAAGCTGAGCATAAAAAGGGTAAGACCATCTTCATGTCATCGCATATGTTTGAAGAAGTGTCTGATACCTGTGACCGCGTTTCTTTAATCAGCGACGGAAAACTGGTTGATACGGTCAGCATGGAAGATATTGAAAATAGGCCGGTTCAGGATTTTAAGATTGAGTTTAAGACCGATGATGATTACGAGCGTTTCTTAAATGAAAAATTCGAGATTGTAAGGAAGCAGGAACAGTTTCAGCAGGTGACGATCTGCATTCCCCGTCAGTCCATTTCCAGTCTATTCCAAGTCCTTTCTGAATATGATGTCCGTTTTATCAGTGAAGTGACTTATACGCTGCAGAAGCATTTTCAAGAAGTCTTAAAGGAGAAAAACAATGTTAAATAAAGCGCTATTTAAGCAGTCGTTCAAGGCGAACGGCTGGATGTGGCTGATTATCACTGCTGCCGAGTGTTTTATGCTTAGCTGCGTTATGGTTATTTCCGGCAGCGGAAACATCGGCAATGTGAAGAACGCTGTCGAGGATACTATCGTCAAACGGGAAATCGACGCATCTTTGGAAAGCCGTTCGCTTTCCTATTATGATCTGTCGACCACAGGCCTTGATGAATTCGATGGCTTTTATATTCAGGAGTATCCTCAGGATTATTCGGTAATATCGGCATACCAGGTCACCTTTGATGCCTGGGCCAGTTCCAAGCCTGTCCAAGCCAGCGGAGAAACCGATGCTGATTACGCTGCTGATATTGCTGCTTGGCAGGCCAAGATGCCAGCGGCGGATTCAACGCCGAAGCAGGCCTACGCCGCCGCTTTTCAGGCTTGGTATAACCTGATGCCCCAGGCTTCTTCTTTCAGCGATTCTGCTTCATATCAGCAGGCCTATCAGGCCTGGCTTCAGAATAAGCCTGCCGTGGCTGCAGTATCAGCTTCCAGTGCTTTTTATACTTCAACCCTGGAATTGAAGGAGACTACGCTTTCCAAAGCGGAAAAGGAAGGGTATGCCTCAGGCAGCAGCCAGGCTCAGGAGATGCTTGGGACTGTCATGTATGCATTAAAGCCTTCCAGCGACTTCGATGATATTTTCACGGCCAATAATGAGGAGACTCCTTCGGATTACGATGTCACTTCGCTTATAGCCCATATTCAGGGCGGCGATGCTTCTGCTTATATAAAGACCTCGGATAGAGTTTCTTACCGGGAACAGAGATGCCGTTTTTCTTCTTCGGTTTTTCTTTCTTCGAATATGACTAAGGAAGAAACCGTTTTGGCTTTGCTTTCGGCCTTAAGCAAGTATGGCGTCAGCGAGACCAAATATGCGACTTTTAACTACACATATTCGTCGGTCAAAGAAATGGCCTCTTCTACTATCGTTTCTTATCAGGCACGCTATGATTACGAACTCTCGGAAATTGATCAGAAAAAAGCTGCCGGGGAATTTGCTTCCGAGGAGGAATACCAAGAAGCTGTATCCACGATGAAGACCGAGCTGACAGGGGATATATCAAAGTCCTTGCTGGCCTCTTTGCCAAGCGAAGTCTCCTCGGCTATCGAGGAAGTAGGGCAGATGGATTTATATAGCCTGATTGTCGGGTCAATATTCTTCAAAATAGCCGGTCTGCTTCTTCCGATTATTTATACAATCATGACTTCCAATAACCTGATTTCCTCCCAGGTTGATACAGGTTCTATGGCTTATGTCCTTTCTTCCGGCACGAAAAGACGGGATGTGGTCTTTACTCAGGCGTGCTTCTTAACTCTATCGCTGCTGGCGATGTTTACCTGCACGCTAATCACTTCCTGTATCTGCTTCAGCACTGTCCAAGTGGAAGGGACGGGCTTGAATTACGGGCGCCTTTGTTTGATTAACCTTGGGGCTTTCTTGGTCCTTTTCGCCATTTCGGGACTGAATTTCTTCACTTCCTGCTATTTTGACCGCACGAAAAATTCAATGGCTTTGGGCGGCGGCCTCTCTATTTTCTTCTTAGTTGCGACAATCCTCGGCCTCTTCGGCTCGCCCGTTATTCCCAGCGTAGTCCGCTTTGAAGCTTTGAATAACTTTAACTATGTTTCGATAATAACTTTGTTTGACGTCATTTCCATAACCGACGGGACGACGGCTTTCTTATGGAAAGATGCAATCCTGCTGGGCCTTGGCTTAGTAGGGTACATAGTTGGGTCTGTGCATTTTGAAAGAAAAGATCTGCCTTTATAAATCTAGAGATGCCTCATTTTCCAAAAACTCTGTCGACGTCTTGGGCTATGTCCTTGTCCAAGCCTCCGGAGGCGACCATCGTGCCGATGATGCGCATAGCTTCTTTATGGGGCAAACTAGCTCGATAAGGCCTTTCTTCTCTTAAGGCCTGGTAAACATCAATGACTGCTAAAAGCCTTTCGTTTTTATTTAGTTCCGCTCCCTTTTTACCGAAAGGATAGCCTTTGCCGTCCAGCCTTTCATGGTGATAGCAGGCCCAGTCGCGGATATCGTCTATGCCGGATATCTGCGAAAGCATCAGGTAAGAGTAAGCAGCGTGCATTTTCATGACAGCATATTCATCTAAAGTCAGCTTGGCTGGTTTCTCCAGAATAGTGTTGGGTATCATCATCTTCCCGATATCATGAAGGTATCCGGCAAAAAGCAGCTTATCGCAGGTTTCTTGGCTGTATTGATAATATTGTCCCATTTTGTAGGCTTTTTCAGCTATTCCATTTGAATGCGTCTGGGTAAAGTGGGACTTGCTGTCGACGATGGAAGCAAAGGCTCCACAGACATTTTTCATTTCCTCATCGGAAAGCACCGTCTTCCTGGGCGTCAGGACCTTGGAGAGAAGGGACTTAATGTCTTCGGTATTGATCTCCTCCCAAGACTGCTCGTTAAAGGACGTCAGGAAAAGATGGACCGCCGCTTTTGAATAAAGGCTTCCTTCGTTGACGGCTAAATAATCTTTAACATCGGTCCAGTGATAGCGCTGGGCCCCATAAGCCCGGGTCCAGTTATCCATCGAATCTGCCAGGTGAAGAATTTCAGCAGCCATCGGGATTTCTCCCTCTTTCTTGTGGAAAGGGCCGTTGCCGTCAGCTTCTTCATGATGGTAAAGGATGACGTTTTTGTAAGCATCGGAATTAAAAGGGAAGTCTTTGATGCATTCCTGCCCAAGCAGGCAGTGCTGCCCTTTGCGCCCTATGTTGGCATTAAGCTCAACGATAGAAGGATATTCGGTTTTATCAGCCAGCAGATAGGCTTTGGTCAAGGCAGAGTCATGCATGACTGCGCAGATAGAAAGGTCTTCCATCTGATCAAGGGAATAACCGTAAGCCTTATTCATCAAAGCCGCGATGTAAGCTACTCTCTTGGCATGAGATCTAAAAGCCCCGATGAATTCTTTTTCGACGGCATCGAGAGCATCGGATAAAGCAAACACAAGGCCGCTGGTTCCGACTTCCATAGATGTTTCCTCCCTATAAGGTATATGAATTGCTCCTATTATTTTACCTGTTTTAGAGTATGAAGCAGTAAATTTAGCCTTGAATGACAAACGCCTGAGAATAAAACCAAGGTTTACTTCAAACTTCTTTAAAAACGATAAATATTCTTTTCTTGTTATGCTATTATTAACTCAAGGAGGCTATTAAAAATGGTCAACAAAAATGTTTCTTCTAAATCAAGATTGGTTGATGCGCTTCTCTGCTGGTTTTTAGGCGCTATCGGAGCTCATAAGTTCTACGAAGGTAAAATAGGGATGGGCATCCTTTATATTTTCACCTTTGGCTTATTCGGCATCGGAGCGATTGTCGATTTCATAATGATTCTCTGCGGTTCGGCCGTAGATTCAGAAGGCCTGCCTATCGTTACTTGGCTTGATGATCAGGGAGGCAGCAGCAATGCCAATGCGCAGCCGGCTGCTGATTTCGTGCCGGCGGAAGATGAAGAGGCCCGCAAAGTCCGCGTCCTTAAGGAATATAAGGATATGCTGGATAAAGGCGTGATAACTCAGGAAGAGTTTGACCGCAAGAAAGATGATCTTTTGAAATAATGAGAGTAACTTTTGCTAAAAAGGATGTTTTCTGGATTGTTTCGTTGGTGATTGCCGTCATTTCGGCTGTTTTGGATATCTGCTATTCGGTGATGCTTTCTTCTGCAACGAATACCATAAATATCCGTTTGATTCTATTTCCCCTTGCTGTGCTGATTCTTACTTTGATTGCCTCCTTTGGCAAAAACACGAAAGAAAAGGGGAAAACCAATGATGCTTTGATGTTCGCCGCTTCCATTATCATCAGCATCGAATTCATCATAGCCCTGACTAATTTAAGTTCTTTTGCCAGTTCTGCTTTTGGCCTGAATGGATCGGTCTTAAGCCGCATTTTGGCTGGTTTGGATTGGGTATTATACAGCTTAGTGACAGTCTGCTTTATCTTAGTCGTTATTTTCTTCATTCTTTTCTCCACAGTTACCAATGAGGATAATCGGCCTACTTATCAGCGCATTATCCTTATTTCTTCGCTCGTACTTCTGATTGTTTCCGCTGTAATGGTGGCTATTTCTGTTCTGGGCTTAGTCGCCTTGAGTTTTACTTCTTCATTTTCGGCTGCTGACGTCATCAAGCAGAGCGAATACATGGCGGTGATGGTGGGATATGCCTATTTGATTTTCCTCCTCTGCCGCAATGTCAGCGTCAGTCCGAAGCCGGTTTTGACTTCTTCGGCCAGCATTTCCAGCAGCAAGCCTGTTAATAACCCTGTTTCTGGAAACGGCGATGTTTCCGCAGAAGAAAAGAAAATCGAGCTTCTGAAGTCTTACGCTAATCTGCGCGAACAGGGCGTAATCACCGAAGAGGAATTCCAAGCCAAGAAAAAAGAGCTGATGAAATAAGCTCATCTAGGCACTTTAGTTTTTATAGGTAGGCTTAGCAGCCTGCCTTTTAAGTTAGCGGCAGTTTGCAGCATCTATGGCGATGGCCAGAACAAGAACTGGCAGTTCGTCTTCATCTTTTTCGATATCTAAAGCGTAGGCATCGCCCCAGGATATGAGCTTGCGGTGAATAAAAGCGATGTTTTGATTATCTTGGGTAATCTGATAATCCCAATTAAAAATATCTCCTTCGAGAGACCAATTCCAAGAGGGAAAAGAATAATGATTACTTAAAAAGGGAAGAATACGGCGGATGATTTCGCCTTGATAGGAATTGTGAATATAAATGCGGAAACGCGGCGTAAGAGTAAGCAAGGCTTGCTCGATATACGCTACTTCTTCCCCCGAGGCGTCATAGAAATGGATGTGGTGAGAAAGCCTGAAAGCCTCAGCCTTCACAAAATACTTGGGGTGATCCTGGCTGGAGTAGACATCGTAGGTATCGGTAAAGGCTACAACTCTCTGCTTGATAAAAAGGCTGGCCATTTTATATCCTCTTCTGGAAAAAGTATAAAGTTTCTGGTCTGCGTAATAAAGGCTTTAATCATTGTTTTAAAAGTTTTCCTTCTTTTTTATGGTTTATAGGAGTCTGTTTGACTTTATAATGAAAAAGGGCAAAAAAGATGGAAAACGACAGCCAAAAGAAAAGACCTTCGCTCAGTTCTTTTTTTCAAGTCAAGGAAAGAGGAAGCAATCTGAAGACGGAAATCGTCTCTGGATTTGTTGTTTTTCTGACGGTTCTTTATGTCCTTCCTCTGACTTCTGAACTTTTCGGCGATATTGGGATGGATAAAGGCGGCGTCTTTTTAGCTACCGGTCTTTTAGCTGGCCTGACCACTTTGCTGATGGCTTTGGTCTGCAATCGCCCTGCGGTTTTGATGACCGGGATGGCCATGAGTGCTTTTTTGGCTAACAGCCTTTCCAAAGTCATGGGCTTCAGTTGGATGCAGGTCATGCTTATGCTTTCCGCGGCCGGCTTTCTTTACTTTCTGGCCTCTATAACGCCTTTCAGAATGCATCTGATTCAGGCTTTGCCTCAGGGATTAAAATGTGCCGTTCAAGCGGGACTTGGGGCTTACCTTCTTTTTGTCGGGCTGAAAAAAGCTGGCTTGGCCGTTGTTAACTCTGCTCAGGGGCTTACTTTAGGCAGCTTAACTAATCCGGCAGTCTTGGTGGCTTTATTCGGCATCCTTGTTGCGTTAGCTTTCTCAGCTTCCCATAAAAAGAAACTGGCCTCTTTTGCCGCCAGCATCGGCGTTATAGCTTCAGCTGCGGTGGGTCTGATCAGCGCGGAAATCCTTATGGCCTGCGGACAAAAAGACCTGGTAATAAATTCCAAACTTCCTTTAATGCCTTTTCAGGCGGGCGTCAGTTGGGAAAAGGGCGGACTTAGCCAAGTTGTTTTCTTCGGCCTTTTCAGCTCATCCTCTTCAACAAGCTTTTCTGAGCTTTTTTCTTCGGTTTTCACCAATGTTAAATGCTATCTTGTCATCTTCTCCATTTTTATCATCAATATTTTTGAAACGACCCCGACTTTTCTGACCGTCGGTCGGGCGGCTGGCTTCGTCGATGAGGAAAGCGGTGAAATCATCGGTGGCCGCCGTTGTTTTCTTCCTGATGCTGTCAGCGGCTTGCTCGCTGGCTTCTTAGGCACTTCGACGACCACATGCTTTGCTGAGTCCAACATCGGCGTTTCTATGGGCGCTAAAACAGGTTTAACAGCTTTGACCGCAGGACTGCTGTGCCTGGCAGTTTCTTTCCTTTATCCGCTTTTCTACATCTTCTCTTATGGGTGCGTGGTTGCCCCGGCTATTGTCCTCGTGGGCCTGCACATTATGAAAAATGGCTTTTCGCATTTTGATTTCTCCGATTATGCTTCTTCAATAGGCGGTCTTTTCATCACCTTAGGCATGGTCTTAACCGGCTCTTTAGCTGATGGCATGGGCTTGGGTCTAATCGCTTATGTTCTCATGATGCTTCTGGCCGGGCGGAGGAAAGAAATCAGCCTTTGGCTTTATGGTCTTTCCGGACTCTTTGCTGTTTATTTCGCACTTATGGCATTCCTTCTGAAATGAAGGCCCCTAATATTGGGGCTTTTTTATTTCTTTCTTTCTGGCCGAAATAAAACAGCACCAAAAAGCTTAAAGTTTTATAATTTAAGAAGGGAAAGATTGATATGAGCGACTCAGAACTGAAGAAAAGCGATTTTACTGGCGACCATCTTTTCAAAAAGATGGTTGTTTTTGTTGTCCCCATTCTCCTTCTGTCCGCCGCTCAGATGGTTTTTTATTCTATTGACCAGATGATTGTCTCTAACTTTGGAGGCGGGGAAAAGTCTTTTGCCGCTGTGTCCTGCAACAGTTTCATTATTACGCTGCTTATCGGCTCTTTTCTCGGCATCTCCGTCGGTGCCAACGTCGTTTTAGCCCGCTACTTAGGCAAGAAAGACCAGGAAGGGGCCCAAAGGACAATCAAGACTTCTTTGATTCTTTCGCTCATCATCGGGATTTTAGTGGCCTTAATAGGCATTCCTTGCTCCAAGTATATCCTTATGGCCATGAGCACTCCGGAAACCATACTTCCAAATGCTGCTGTCTACCTGCAATGCTGCTTCGGAGGCATGCCTTTCCTGATGGTCTTCAATTTCGGCGTTGCCTGCTTCCGGGCTGTCGGAGACGGGAAAAGACCGCTTATTGCCTTATCTGCAGCTGGCCTGCTTAATATCGGGCTGAACCTGCTGTTTGTCCTTGGATTCCATATGAAGTCGGATGGCAAGGATGTTTTGGCCGTCGGGCTGGCCACGGTCATTTCCCAGTTCGTGCAGGCTGTGATTATCATATGGATGCTTTCAGTAAGCAAGAATTCTTATTGCCATTTGGACTTTAAGGGTCTTAAGTTATATAAAGTAGAGACTCGCCGTGTCCTGCGCACTGGCCTCTTGGCGGGCCTGCAGGTCTTTATCTTTTCGATTTCGAATGTCGTTATTCAGAAGAGCGTGAATTCTTATTCTGATGCCAATGTCTCCAGCCTCATTGCTCTGAACGGCAACGCAGCAGCGGTTCAGCTGGAAGGGTATATTTCGATGATTATCAAGTCATTCGGAGTTGCCGTGACGGTGATGGCGGCTCAAAACCGTGGCGCACACAACAAAGAAAACCTGAAAAAGACCCTGTGGATGTCTTTAGCCTCCACTACGGTTATCAGCCTTGTGCTCGGGAGTCTTGCCCTAATTCTTTACAGGCCTTTAGTCAGCCTTTTCCTTCCTTCGGCGGGCTTTAGTTCTCAAGTTGACTATGAAGCTGCCATTGGCGTGGCCAAACAGCGCCTTTTCTTCATCATGCCGCTATATGTCCTAGATGGAATCATGGAAGTCACTTCTGGCTATTGCCGGGGAATCGGTCATCCTTATGCTCCGACGGTTGTAACTTTCTTCTCCGCGACGGTTTATCGGCTCATTTTCATCTTTGCCATATACAATCTGATTCCTTCTATGCATACCTTGGTCTGGCTGTGGTCGACTTGGCCGGTGTCCTGGGCCCTGTCCGTTTTAATCTACTGCACTTTTATGCCTTCATTCATATCCAGAACTTTTAAGAGAATCGATGCTGATAAAGCGGAAGAAGCCGCTAAAAACACTCAATTGGGTGCCTAAGTCCCTTTTTAGAGATTTTTAGAGAGTCATGATCTATTTTAGGAAAACATAGGTCACTTGGCATACGGCCTTGTTTAAAAGGAAAACTTGCTTATGAAGCATCCGGATTTAGTCAAATCAGATTATTGGCTTAAACGCTCTTTTTTGAATTAGAATAAAAAGGGTGGCAAATAATATGAACTCATCTTTTGAAGATTTAAGGATCGTCGATAATTTTTATCAGACTTCGGCTTTTTATCCGATGCCGACAATTCTTATTGGAACCATCAACGCCGACGGAACTATGAACCTTGGTGCTTATTCGCTTTGCTTTCCGTATTACATTGCCGGCAAAGATTATTACGCGATGATTCTCGAATGCCGTAATTCTTCCCATACGGCGCAGAACCTCTTGCGGAACGGGCATTGCTCACTGAACTTCTTAGAGGATAAGAAGAAGGATTTTGCTGAGACTGTTAAACTGGGCTTCCCGGGCGAAGAGAGCCAAGACAAGATGAAGAACTGCCCGTTTATGATGGAAAAAGGCCAGGCAGAAGGCGAGAGCCGGCCTCTGGTCTTATCTAAGGCCTATCAGGTCTTTGAGTGCACTTGGGATGATAAGCTGGAAAATGCTTTTGAGGATAAAGAAAAGGCTGGGCAGCTAGAAGGAGTTGAGGGTCCTTATAGGAATTTCAACGGAATCACTTCAAAATACGGCTGCCACTTTATCTTGAAGATTGACAAGATCCTCATGAAGAAAAAGTTTAAAGATACGATTATCAACGGTGTCAAAGCCAGCCGTTTTCCGCATGTCCCGGTCGATTACGGCTACAGGGATTCGCTATATTTCTGGTATGAGCCTTTCCGCCGTCCGGTGAAGAATCCGATTCCGGCTGGAAATGAAGCCAGCCTGCAGTCTGTCATGTATGCGGCAAACCGCATGGACGATAAGGTGAAGTTCAGCAAAGAAGCCTGTCAGATGCTGGTTCGAGTCCCACGCATTTTCCTAAAAGCGGCTTTAAGCGGCTGCGTTTCCTGGGCTAAAGAGAATCATGTGGCTTTGATTACGCCTGCCGAGATGAAAATCATTAATGATAAAAGGGCCAAGGAAAAGAAAGAAAGATAAAGTCCGCTTTCATCTGGAAAGATTAAAAAAGCTAGATGGAAAGAATAAAAAACAGGCTCGGGGTACACATCAAAACCCTCGGGCCTGTTTTAAATTAGTGGCAAAATCAGACAATCGGAATCTTTATAGTGACATCAGAAAGAGGATAGGCCGAACAGGCGTGAATAAAGCCGAATTCCTTATCGGCATTTCTTCTCCCGTCCCCGATTTTCGGGACGAAGACCTGGCCTTTAAGAAGCTGACTGCGGCAGTATCCGCATTCGCCGGAACGGCAGCAGGTTCTATTGGGAATCCCAGCGCGCTCTAAGGCGACAGCCAAAGGCTCTTTAGCCAATGCAGGAATCACATCTTCCTGCAGGCCGCGGACGACGGTGCACTTAAAGGTCTTGTCCAGGACTTCAAGAGGATAGCCTTCGGCTTTGGAAATGTCCCTAGGCGCTCCGAAGACTTCCATGCGGATTCTTCTTTCCGGGATACTTAAAGCTTCCAGTTCGCCTCGGACAAACGAATACATCATAAGAGGCCCGCAGACGATATAGCTCGTGTCTGGGGAAGAGTATTTCTTTATGATGTCGCGAGTAAGAAAGCCTTTTTCGCCCGGGTAATCCTTCTCGCCGGAAATGACATTGATGAATTTAACCTTCGGCGAATTAACCGCTTCGAGTTCTTTTTCTAAGATGATGTCTTTAGAAGAAACCGAGCCGTAAAGGATCGTAAGGTTGAAATCCAAAGTTCCGTGGGCGATTTCCTGGGCCATGGCATAGAACGGCGTGATGCCTGAGCCGCCAGCTAAGGCAACCACGTTTTTAGCATCCCGGAGCTCTTCGTAATAGAAATGGCCGAAAGGCAAATGGGCTTTAAGAACCATGCCAGGCTTCAAAGAAGAATAAATCCAGTTGGCTGCAAAGCCATCGGCTTTGCCGTTGCGGACTGTTATTTCAAAGAAAGGCTCATCTGAATGCGCCTGATAAGGCGCAGAGCAGATGGAATAAGGCCGCGTGAGCAGGCTTTGGCCAATCTGAAGTTCCAAAGAGACATACTGCCCGGCCTGGAAGTATGGCAGCTGGCCCTTAAGAGGAACGAAAGTGAATTTGCGGGCAGTGGGAGAAACATCTTTGACTTGACTGACTTTAACTTCAATAGGAGCCGGATGCAGCTGGCTGGCCACTTGGTTGATGCTGTCTTCTTCCTTCAGCTCGCCTGAAGAGGAAGAGAAAAGCTCTTCGCGCCTTTTGGTGACGCGCCCAGCCCCGCCGACATCTTTTAAGAACGATTTGATTTTCATATTTTACTTGCCTTCCTCTGCCATCATATCCAACAGTGTCTTGGCGGCCTTGCGCCCATTGGTGATGCATGGTGACATGCCATCGCCAGATATGGCGTGAGCCCCGGAGAAAGCGAGGCCTTGAATATAGTTTTCTTCTTCAGACATCTGCAGGCGGGCAACAATATGGTCGTCCATGCAGTGCTGATAGCCGTAGATTCCGCCCTGGAAATTCGAGGTGTAATGAGCCACGCTCATCGGCGTTTCAATTTCAATCTCGAGGATGTGATCCAAAAGGTTGACGCCGAGGCGCTTGGAAACGGCCTCAATCATTTCGCGGGCTATCTTTCTTTTTAAGGCAAAATAGTCCTCCGCCTTGACCTTCAGATAGGCAGTCGGCAGCGGGAGGGTTGTTATTGAAAGAGAAGTCTGGCCCTTCGGCGTGCAGTCAGGATTGGCATAATTCAGGCAAATAGTCGTCAGATAGTTATAAGGCCCTAAGGTCTGCAGATTTTCCCAATGGGCATCTAAATTCATATCTGTTTCTGAAGAGAAGACAGAGTAATCGTGAATATTAAGTTCTTCCGGAGACTTATCCAGAGTCATGACAACCGAGAAGCACGTAACAGACATTTTTCTCGCATTGACAGACTTTATAGCCTGAGTTGGAACTTCGGAACGGGGCTCAATCATATTGCTGTAGCAGCGGTTAGGGTAGGCCGAGCAGGAAACGAAGTCAGATTTGATGACATCGCCCCTAAGGGTCCTGACGCCATAGACATGCCCGTTCTTGACCAGGATTTTCTCGACGTCCTGGCAGTATTCTATTTGGACTCCAAGCTCCTGGCATCTTAAGGCCATTTTTAAAGACATCTCGTGGCTGAAGTTCTTGCAGACATAAGAGCCGCCGATGAAATAATCAGCCATAAGGACCGCGTAGATCGTGAAGGGAAGCTTCGAAGTCGGGTTGCCGACATAAATCCAGTAGGCCTTAAGGATATCTTTGACCTCGTCAGGCAGATTAAAGGCAGCCAAAACCTCATCGGTAGAATAGCCGCAGGTTTTGACGAAAGCCTCGTGCTTGAGGAGCATCATCGGCTTGGACATCGGATGGACGGAAAGGATGTTGACGGAATCATAGACAGTCGCACAGAGGTCCATCAGCCTTTTAACTTCTTTATAAGTTCCTGGATACTGCTGATTGATTTCCTCGGCCATAGTTTTCAGACCCTTATGCAGGGTAATGTCTATGTTTTCTTTAGGAACCACCAGGCGATAAGCTTCCGGAACTGGCAGCCAGTTGATATTTACGCCCATTTCCTTAAAGAAAGTGCGGATTTTCAAAGGCTGGTCTTCAGGGCCGATAGACATCATCTCGTGCAGGGTGGCTTCCATTTCCACGCCGCCCCGGACAAAGGAAGTCGCTAAGCCTCCAGGGAGGTTATGCCTCTCCAGAACCAGGACTTTCTTGCCTTTGTTAGCCAGCGTCAAAGCGCAGGCGAGACCCGAAAGAGCTCCGCCAATGACGATGGCATCGTATTTATCTTGATAGAAGGGCATAGGCTAGAAGAATCTCTCAATTAAATCGTGGGAATACTCGCAAGTCTCATCCATATCGCCAAAGGACATGATTTCTCCAGCGTAGAAGGTATTCTTCTTGCCTTGCATGGCCTCGACTTTTTCATACCAGCCGTTCTTGTAATCTTCGCTGAAGATATGCGGGAAGTAATACCATCCGTCATCTTCAAGGATCTTCTCCGGCTTGCCCTGAAGGAAGGTTAAATCGTCGATAGCCATCTTCTTGCCTTCCTCGTAAGGAATCTCAGGAGAGTTCTTATGCTTCCTGAGAATATAAGTGACAATAGGCTGATCCTTTTCATCCTTCCAGCGTCTATAGTAAACCATCAGATGGCCGAGTCTTTCCGAAACCATATTGGCCATCAGATAATAAGAGACATCCGGATAGTCTTTAGGATTCATAATGCAGGCCTGAGTGTCGTATCTCTCGTAATCAATTTTCGAGAAGAGGCCTTTTTCTTCCTCGGTAGCATCGAAATACTTATCCATAAACTGCAGCGGGGAAGTGATGATGACTTTATCGAAGACTTCTTCTTTTCCATTTACGGTAACCGTGACTTTCTCGCCTCTTTCAACTTTGGTGATATCGGAGTTGAGAACCACAGGATTCTTCAGCTTGGCATTGACTCTCTCGTAGATTGACTGGGTGCCGTCTTTCCAAGTCCAAAGGTTGACTTTGGCAAAGTTCATCATAGTCTGGAAATCCAGATACTTTAAAACATAAGCAGCAGGAATCTCATCAAAATAGCCATAGCCAAAAGAAGTGAAGGGCCCAATCCAGATTTCTTTGACCAGAGGTACGCCATTCAGATTGCAGAACTGATCAAAGGGCAGAACCAAATCTTTCAGATTAGGGTTGGTGCCGGAAACATGTTCACGGCCTGGAGTGACGGCATAGCCATCATAACGGCCTTCAGAAACGCCTAAATGGCCGCAGAGGTCATACCCCTTGTATTTAGTCTCCAGAAGCTCGCCGAACTTTTTGACCTGCTTTTTGAGCTTGAGAAGGTGGGGAAGGCGCCAGAATTTTTTCGGATCAAAAGGATTTATGACTTTGCCCTTAAGATTCTTATAGTTGCGGTTGAGAGTCGGACCATCGTGGGTAAACCCGCCGAATTCCTCCAAGTCATGAACCGCATAATATGAAGGAACGCCCATGATGGCGCCCATTTCGAATCTCTTTCCGTTGCAGACCGGAGAATGGCATTTGCCGCCCACATGGTCGGACTTCTCATAAATCACATAATTGGAATAGCCTTTCTTCTCCAGATAGACACCAGCGGCAATTCCCGCCGGGCCTCCGCCGATGATGCAGATGCGAACGTCTTTCTCTGACATAATTGTAAAAATCCTTTCTTGACCCTTTGACAGATAAGGGCATTTTCCTAACAATTAGATTATAATACGATTGATTGAAAACTAAAATTCCATTTTGAGTTTCTTTGCGGTAAAATTAATGAAGAAAGGCTAAAAACTGCTAAATGAAGCGCTTTTATTCATTCGCCGAGATGCTTGGCCGACCGGCAGAAGAGGGAAGCGAAAAAGCACTTTCCTATTTTAATAAAGAACATATTAATTACTTTTCATTTGAAGAATTTAAAAATAATTGCTTTAAGGAGAAAGAAAGATATCTGCGTTTAGGAGTTTCCTCTTTGGCTTTGATTGAAGAGAAGACGCCTTCGCTGGTCTTTTCTTTGTTCGGGGCGGTGTTAGCGGGCTTAGACACTTGCTTAATTGATCCTAGCGAGAATGAAAAGCGGGTTAGCTTAATGCTGGAGTCTTTCCGCCCAGAAAGAATTGAAACTGACGAGAGTTTCCTGCCGGAAGAGAAAGAAGAGGTCAATAGATACTTAAGTCCTAAAAGAACCAAAAAAAGTACGGCGGAAGGTCATTTGATCTTTTTTACTTCCGGAACTTCCGGACCTTCAAAAGGTGTTGTTCTGACTTCCAAGAGTCTTTTAGCGTCAGCTTATGCCGGGCAGTCCTGTTTAAGCTGCTCCAAAGGCGATGTGATTCTATCTCTTTTGCCTTTTTCTCATGTTTTCGGTTTTGTCTGCACCCTATTATGGCCGCTGTGCTATGGTGCATCCATTGCCTTAGGCCGCGGACTGAGGCATCTTGAGGAGGACATATTAAGCTTCAAGCCAACCATTCTGCCGCTCATTCCTTCTTTGGCTTCTTTTCTGGTTTCGAAGAAGCTTCTTAATAGGGAACTGCAGACTTTGCTTATTGGGGCGGGTCCGTTAAATGATTTGACTGTCCAGGCTATAAGAAGCCTGCATTTGAGGCTGGCGTTTGGATATGGGCTTAGCGAGACTTCTTCGGGTGTCGCCATTTCGGTTGGCGGCAAAGACCCTAATGCTTTTGGCTTTTGCCCGGGCAATGATTTTAAGATTGGCTCTGACGGCGGTATCATCATACATTCGGAAGGAATGATGGAAGGTTATCTGCACGATGAGAAAAGCACCTCAGAGGTTTTAAAAGACGGCTGGCTGTATACCAATGATTTTGGCTTCATAGATGAAGAGAACTGCCTGCATGTCCTTGGCCGAAAAGACGAAGTCATCGTCCTTCCTAACGGGACTAAATTCAACTGCGCGGAAGCTGAAAACCAGTTTGCCTCCCTTTTGCCAGGTCTCGATATGGCTTTCAAAAGCCAGGATGGGAAAATAGTCCTGGTTTATTATTCGGCTCAGGATGGTGATAATAAGAGAGTTGAAGATGCCGCTGCTTTGTTTAATCAGGCTCAGCCGGCTTTTGGAAAAATCCAGGGCCTTATCCGCTCGCCTTCGCCTTTAAAAAGGACGCGGACTGGGAAGATTATCCGCTATCTGCTGTAAGGAGGAAAAAGACTATGGAAGAAAAGACAATTTTTGATGACGTTGTTAACCTGATTGTGAGTTATTTTCCTAATCAAAAAGGGGAAGAAATCACTTTGGAGACGAAAATAAACACGGAAACAGCCGTGGATTCTTTAGGCCTTGTCATGATTATCGCTAAGCTGGAAGCAAAATATGGCGTCCATATACCTGATAGGCAGATGAATAAGTTTGTCACTGTCGGGGATTTGGTCCGCTACATCTATAAGAAGGCCGTCAGCAATGCTTGAGGAGGATTTTAAAGTCTCAGCTTCGGAGTCTGACTCCTTTCAGAATATGAGATTGTCTTCTTTGCTGAAAAGGGCAGAGGAGATATCCATTGATGATGTGACGCGGCTTGGCATGGGAAGAGAAAAGACCTTAGATAAAGGCCTTCTATGGGTTATATCCAGGCTGTCCTTTTCTTTTAAAAGGTGGCCTAAGTATGATGAGAACTGCTGCTTGCTTACGTTTCCGGAGAAAAGATGCCGCTTCCTTTTCCCACGCTACTATCAGCTAAAAAGCGAAAAAGGAGAAGTTCTGTTGGAAGGCGAAGCCATTTGGGCGCTTATTAACCAAGAGACAAGGAAGATTGAGGACCCATTGAAAGCTGGAATCCATATCGCTTCGCGGCCTTTTGAAAAGGCGCTTAATCCGGATTTAGGGATGAAAGAATTCCTTCCGGCTTCTTCGGAAAAGCGAAAAGTTCGTTTCGAAGACCTGGACCTGAACGGACATATGACAAATGCCGCTTATGCAGCGTGGGTTATATCTATTCACCCTTCCTCGTTTTATATAGATAAACGGATATCGAGTTTTAAGTTGGCTTTTTATAAGGAAGCCAAAGAAGGTCAGAATCTGGTCCTCTCTTGGGCTCAGCAGGGCAAAGAGGAGACGGTGAGCGGGACTTATCGGAATGAAAAAATATTCTCAGCATATATTGCTTATGAATGAGGCCTGGGCGAAAATATAAAAAGCAGACAGAGGTATAATTATGAACTACATTAAAGACATGAGGAAGTACGTTGGCCACAAGACAATAATCATGCCTTGCGCCTGCCTTCTGATAATCAACTCTAAAGGCGAGGTCCTGCTTCAGCACCGGGCGGATGATCATAACTGGGGCTACATAGGCGGGGCAATAGAAATCGATGAAAGCGTTGAAGAAGCGGCCAAAAGGGAAATGAAAGAGGAAACCGGCTTAACCGCTTTGTCTCTCAGGCTTTTTAAGATTTACTCAGGGAAATATTGCCATTATATTTACCCTAACGGGGATGAAGTCTCACCGATTGATACTCTTTTTATCTGCGAAAAATACGAAGGGAAACTTACCCTTCAGTTAGAGGAAGAAACGGAAATCCGCTTCTTCAGCTTCGCTAAGCTGCCTTCTCCGATGCGTGATACCACGAAAAAGGTTCTCAGCGATTATCTGCTTTCTATCGGCGCTCAGATTCCCGACAGCCTGAGAATCGGATAAATTCGTATGATCAAAACTGATTTTTTTACCGACTGCAGGATGATTCTCGGTGAGAGAATTGACTTAAGTATTCAAGGTCTGTACAAGGGAACCGGGGAAAGCCTGCCTTTTTATTGGTTCAGCATTATCGATAAAAAAACCGGCCAGCCAGCGGGAAAGATTTCTCTCCGCTTAGGTCAAGGCCTTACGGCATACTGGGATGGGAATATCGGCTATGAAGTCAATAAGCTTTTCCAAGGTCAGGGTTTTGCTTATGAAGCCTGCCTTTTGCTTTTTCCTTTAGCTCTCCGTCATGGCTTTAAGAGTCTTTATCTGACCTGCGGCGAAAACAATATCGCGTCCTTTAAGACTATTGAAAAACTTGGCGGGAAACTCTTGGAAACATCATTTCCGCCTAAGGATTATATTTACTACCGCGCGGATGCTGAAAAAACAAGAATATATCAATTGAATTTACTTGAGTTTTGAAAGCATTGTTTTCACGTCCAGCCAACAGAAGCCTCAAGTTGAGAGGCGCTTTAATGCTGCTCTAAAACCGGAGCTAAGGTATCTTCAGCTTTGAGCTTTTTTCGAAACCAAGGCAGGAAATAAACTGTCATAAGATCAATCAGCAGGAACGATACTAAAAAACCGGCTGTGGTGTCGGATGGGAAATGAGCTCCGCGGATCGTGCGCGATACAGCCGCTAATGCTGCCCATAAGTAAGCGGCCAAGCGGATATAAAATTCTTTGCCCTTGAGCTTAGTCAGGAAACTGGAGGCCGAGGCGAGAATCATCCAAGCTAAGGCATTCATGGTATGGCCAGAAGGGAAGGAAGCATAAAGGTCTTCGAATTTCCCGTTGAAGGAGATAATGTACCAAGGCTTGAAGTAGGATGCCGCTTCATCGGCCCCGTAGGTGTAAATCAATGTTCTCCAGCGCGGACGGCACCAGATGATTTTGAGGATATTCATTAAAGCGTAAATGAGGACATAGATGATGATGACGTAAAAAGAGAAAGCCCGGGCTTCATTCGGCTTATCAATTTTGGGCAGGAAGGCGATTAAGGCACCGCCGATTAAGTAAGCCGCCATAATCGGGTAGATAAACCAAGTGCCAGGGCGGAAAGAATAGGTCGTCGTCTTGTTATTCAGGTAGTTCTGGATAAGTTTGCCGCCGTACCAAGAGAAAAAAACAGCGATGAATAAGCCGAAGACAGCAATAAGAACCGTGGTCAGGGTCTTTGAAGTCTTACGGAAGCGGAAGAGCCAGAAGCCTGATGCGGACATCAATAGATGAAGGGGGATTTCGCAGCCCAGCTCACCGATAATGCCGAAAACGTCTGACTGGCTGTACATAGCCTGCATCATCGGCAGGTCATAAAAAGCAAAAAGAATCATTAAGACAGCTAAAGTAGGGTAAATGACAAAGCGTTCAATTTTATTCATAAATTTCTGTTTGTTTAATTCTAACATTATTGAAAATCAGGCGCAAACCTGTTCTAAGGCCGGGCAGGAATTAAACCCGCTTTTGGCTTTTTAGGCTTTAGGATGTGATATCATTTTGACGTAAGAGAAAAGAGAATACATATATGGCTTGCACAACTATTTTGGTCGGGAAGAAGGCTAGCTTTGACGGCTCGACGCTGATTGCGCGCAACGATGATTCGCCCTCGGGGTCTTTCCACGTCAAGAAGCTCGTGGTGGTAAATCCTAAAGACCAGCCGCGCCATTACCGTTCAGTGCTGTCGCATGTTGAAATCGACCTGCCTGATAATCCGCTTCGTTATACTTCCATGCCTAACGTCGATAAGTCGGAAGGCATCTGGGCGGCAGCCGGCATCAATGAAGACAACGTGGCGATGACGGCTACGGAGACTATTACATCTAACCCACGGGTCTTAGGGGCAGATCCTTATGTCCGTTTTATTCCTGCTAAAGGGAACGCTAAGGAAATCAAAGGCGGCATTGGCGAGGAAGAGCTGGTCGTTTTAGTCCTCCCTTATATTCATTCGGCTAAGGAAGGGGCTCTCCGCTTAGGGTCTTTAATTGAGAAGTTTGGGACTTATGAGCCTAACGGCATCGCTTTTTCGGATAAAGATGAAATCTGGTGGCTGGAGTCTATCGGCGGCCATCATTGGATTGCCCGCCGGGTCAAGGATGATGAATATGTCATCATGCCTAACCAGTTCGGCTTGGACCGCTTTGATTTGGAAGATGCCATCGGCGCCGGGAAAGAAAACCTCTGCTCGAAAGACATGCCTGAATTCATCACTGAAAATCATCTTAACCTGAATATGGACGGAAAGTTTAATCCGCGTTTGGCTTTCGGCTCTCACGATGATTCGGACCACGTTTACAATACGCCCCGCGCTTGGTTTATGGCCCGCTATTTTAATCCGCGCACTTTCAAATGGGAAGGCGACGGGGCTGACTATACTCCTGAATCGGATGATATCCCTTGGTCTTTAAAGCCGGAAAGGAAGATTACGGTTGAAGATGTTAAGTACATTCTTTCTTCGCATTTCCAAGGCACGGAATTTGATCCGTATTCGAAGCTGAATTCGCCTAAGAAAGGCTTATACCGTCCGATTGGCATCTCGAGGACTTCCTTTATGTCGATTGCGCAGATCCGCTCAGGACTGCCTAAAGAAGCCCAGGCCATCGAATGGATCTGCTATGGATCCAATGTCTTTAATGCCATCGTGCCGCTTTATGCCAATATGGCCAAGGCACCGGATTATTTTGGCAAGACGACCTTGGATGTCACGACCGACAGTTTCTACTGGTCTAGCCGCCTGATTGGGGCTTTGGCTGATCCGCATTTCGGCCGCTGCGGCGTTTTAATTGAGCGCTACCAGAATGCAGTCGCCAATCAGTCTCATGCCTTTATTGATAAGTACGATAAGGACTTTGCCGCCAAGAAGGAAAACCCGGCTGACTTAATTAAGAAAGCCAACGATGAAATCTCTGCGATGGCTTATAAGGAAACTGAGAAAGCCCTGAATTCCGTTCTTTATGAAGTCAGCTGTCAGATGAAGAATGGCTTCAACCGCTCCGATAACTAAATAGCTGAAACTTAACGGTAAAGAAAAATGCCGGGTTTTATAGGCCCGGCATTTTTTAAACTTGTAAAAAAGGCACGCAAAAAGCAGACTCCATCAAGTAATCGCCGTTGAAGTGCTGGAAAGGCTGAAGGTCTTATTGCTGCCCGCGGCAAGAGAGTAGGCGGCGTTGCTGGTGCTATTCAAGTAAATGGTTGTGCTGGCCGGGTATGTATAGCCCGTTTTAGTTAAGTTGCCTTTGGTTACTGTTACTGATTCAGCCGTAGAGGAGGAAGAGGAAAAGACCATGACGAAGAGGTTCGTGGTGGAATTGAAATAGACTGAAACGGTGATAACCGAAGCGGCCGCTTCACGGAAGGCATAAATAGTGCCGGAAAGGTAATTAGTTGAGTTACTGGTGGCTGAGAAATCGACATCCGAAACAGTGTCAGTTAAAAGAGTCGGAGTAGTAGATGACCCACCGCCTGAAGAAGAATTAGTATGAGCATAAATGAACCTCATATACTGGAGGTGAATGTTGGCGCCGCCACCGCCGCCAAAGAAATAATAACCAGCTTCCGGAATATCAAAGTATGCCATGTGGATTGTGTCTATAGCTGTATCATTGTTGTCCCGGCAATAAGAAGTTCCGTTAGTGATTAAATCTCTTCCTAAATAAACGGTTCCTGACCCTTTGCTGGTTTTTAGACCATTTACAGCCGTGCTGGTAATTGCATACATGTTGTTGTTGGCTGCTGTAACGATGTTTGTGGACCAGGCAGAAGACGAAGACCCTAACTGAGTGCCTGCACCGATAGCACGAGTACTGCCATGCCTCATCATGACAAACTGGTTGGCCGTGGCTGAAGCGCTGTATAAGCAGACGATTCGTCCTTTGCCCTGTGACTCGAAGATGAAAGAGCGGGTTTCATCCTGTCTGTTGACCGTATCTTTGACGTTAAAATAAACATTTGAAGAAGTAGAACCATCAGCTAAAAGATTATAAGAGAAACTTCTATAGTTATATGAATTGGTGCCATCAAGATCTATGGTTCCACCAGGGAAATTGAAAACGCCGTTAGAGTAATAATTAACGGTTGCACCAGAAGAATTTGTGAATGTTGAAGAAGAGTAACGTGAAGCCACAGTAAAAGTAGTGCTTGAGCTGGAGCTTATATCTGAAGTTGATTTCAAACTGAAGGCCGTGCGCCAATCGTAATTGTTGACATCAACATCTGTGGTTGAATAATTGCTGACTAGGGCGCTTATGCTCCCATTAACTGTTCGGGCAGTATCGCTTTGAACGGAATTGTAATAAATAATGGCATCCTGAATATCGCCTTCGCCATCATCGGAATAAGTTCCTAAAGAGTTAGATGAGTGGTTAGGGGAAACAAGCCCGATGAGCCCGTAAGCCGTATTATTGGCGATGCCGGTATATCCTGTTGCACTCCCGTTGACGTTCATCACGGACTGGTCAGTTGAGATATCGCTGACATAAGAAGACTCAATGGTTCCGTCAGCATGCCCGGCGATATAACCGATATTGTAGCCATGCTTGTTTGTTCTTTCGGCAGCTGCGGTAATTTTAAAAGTCCCGGCGTCGTTTTTAAAAGTGACATCGTATGTCTTGATGACAGAGGAGATGTAGTTATGATTGGAATCCGTATAAGAAGCGACGATATACATCGGATCCGTAAAGGAAGTCCCGGCGGCCATGTTGGTCGTGTTGAAGACGTTAGTCGTATCGAATGTCCCATCTGAGGCAATGACGGTGTTATAACCGGAAATATAAGAGTAAGTGATTCCGCTGACCGTCGCGCTGGTGCCTTGAGAGGTATAAGAGCTTCCGCTTCCGCCGTTATAGTAAAGGTAAACATGATTGGAACTGCTTAAAGCCACGTCGGTGGAAGTGACTAATTCACTTGCCCCGTAATAAAGCTTCCAGTTCGTATTGGCGTTGGTCTGGTAACTGTCCGCATAAAGATTATTGGAAGATGAGTACCCAAAAGAATTAACGGTGAGCTTGCTGAAAATAATGGAACTTACTTTGGCTTTGGAGGCCACATAGCCAAAGACGCCGACGTCTTCCTGGTTGCCAGTGACGCTCAGGCCCGAAATCGTTAAGGAGTTTCCTTTGAATTCGGAAAAGAAGGGCTTAGCTTCCGAGCCGATAGGCGAAAAAGGATAAGTCGCATAATCCCAAGAGGACATATCCAGGATTGTTGAATCGTTGGAAGAAGACAAAGTCTCCGATTCCAAATGGCCGCTGGCGTAGACGTAATAATGAGTTGTGTCGCCGCTGATCTGCTTGCCAAGCTGGAAATAGTATTTGGTCGTGCCGAAAAGGCCGAAAGCATTAAGCCTGGAAAGGTTATAAAGATGGCGCGGGGTGGTGATGATAAAAGGGTGGGCTTCCGTTTCGCCGGCTGACCAGGTATCTGAGGATGACGGGTAAGAATCATGATCGAAGTACTGCGTGGTTTTTATGGAGCCGTTCAGGTAGTTCTGGCTTTGCTTTTCGTTGATTTTAGAGACGTAGAAAGCAAAAGAGAACGAGACAGCCGAAAGCAGGCAGCAGAGGAAGAGAGCAATTAAGGCGTAAACCTTTTTGATGTGGAAAAAGCAGTTCATGCCTGATTAGCCTCCAAAGAAAAGTAGAAATTGCGGACAAAGGCTGGCTCGTAAAGGACAAAGCCTTCGCCGTGTTCGGTCAGCAAAGAAGAAATCGTTGCGGTCTGATAGGAAATATCAATGTAAAAAGTATGGCTGGTTGTCGTAAGCTCGTTTCCAGCTGTCTGGGTAAGTTCCCCAGTCAGATTCAAAGACCCGGAAGCCTGGGCGGAAGCGGTGGATATATGCGTGAAAGCGGAAGTGGTTCCGGCGTAAGACGCACCGTTAAAATATGCGTAGAGATTGGAATAGGTGCTCTTGTCATTCCCTAGGTCCAGGCTGGAAACGGAAGAGGCTTCAACAGCTTTGAAATTGACGATGTCCGAAAGAAGGTACTGAGCGTTGAGGGTTGTTGCCTGATAATTAGTGAAGACCGAATAAATGCCGGTTAAATCGAAAGGGAGGACTTTTAAGGAGTATGTGGCATCGCAGTTGTTCTGCAGTGCAAAAGTAAAACGGACGATTAAGTCAGTGTTGGCCTTGTCTGTTCCGAAGATTTCAGCATAATAGGGATCAAAGTAATCCATAGCGAAAGAAGTGATTCCGCTGACGGAAGCCTCCGAGACATCCTGAGAAACAACCGAGGCTGCAACCGAGCCAGAGCCCTGCGCAAAAGTGAGACCGTTTTCGCTGGTGTAATTTTCCGTGGCGACTTTGAGAATCTGATTATCGTTATCGTATGCGTAATAAGTGAAAGAATAAGAGGGAACTTTCATAGTTCCGGCCGAGACGACGAAAGGAGTGGTTGGGACGCTCTTATCAAAACTGAACCAAGCGAAGCCGGCTGTAATGAAGGAAGCAAAAGAAACTGTGAACAGAAGCACGTGGCTTATAATTCTTTTTATCTTTGCACTTTTCTTAGAATATTTCATTCATGTATACATTAAAAATTTAACGGAAAAGGTTTGTTAAGTCAATTTTATGGGCATAATCATTAAATTGTTCTTATGTGACCACTTGCTCACCTTGTTTAAAAGGCAAATTCTATCGGAGCGAAAAAGAACTAAAGCCTTTTAAAAGGCACTTTTTTAAAAAGGAAGAATTTCTCCGCGGGAAAAAGGGAATATAAATAAAGTGGAAAAGTTTTATGCTTTAGCATAATAAACCGCCATGTATTCATCTGGCATACACGTAATGATTATTGTTTGCCTCTGCCTGACAGGCAGATTAAAGGCAGCTGTTTTTTCAGAAAAGCAAAGCCGGCGAATTAATAAGAGAAAATGCAATATCCCTCATGTCCTTGATGGATTCTTTTTTGCCGTTTTTCATCCAGCAGGAAAGAAGAGAAGACATGATGGCGACTTTCAAGGCGATAGCGTATTCACCGATGTTGTCAGTGTTTCGCTCAAAGGCCTCCGTAATGACAGATTTGTAGCCTTGGCTTTCTAAAGAAGTCACGAGGACCGAATGACGGTCCCAGTACTGAAAGAAAGCATAGATGCGGTCGGGAGCGTTTTCGGCCTTGAGGAAATATTCCTTGACGAATAAATCCATTTTCATGGATAGGGGGTCGAGGATATTATCGAAATTGCGGTAAAAGCTCGAGCGGGAAATGCCGGTCGCATTCTTGATGTCGACAACGGTAATCTCCCTGATTGGCTTTTTCCACATCAGATGCCTTAGAGCTGAATAAATGCGGTCAGCCGTTTTCTTGGCTCTTGGATCATTGGGTATATGGTACATATTTGTTCTCCTTGGAGCGCAGTCTACGATACTAATGTACCACAATTTTAAAAATGCTATATTGTTCCTAAAGAGGTGCTTAAAGATGCTTAAAGTCCAAGGGCGATACCTGTTTGAAGAATCCAAGCCTTTTTTCTGGCTGGCCGATACGGCCTGGCTTTTAGCTGAAAACCTCAGCGCGGACGAAATAGAAGTCTATTTAAAAAACCGTGCTGACTTGGGGTTTAACGTTATCCAACTAGTCCTTTATTACAAACTTCCGAACCAAATGAAGATTGAGAGCGAGATGCCTGTCGAAGGCAAGGACACTTCTTCGGAAGGATATCTTCAGATGGTTAAGCACGTCTTTAAAAGGGCTAAGGATTACGGGATGTATGTTGCATTGGCTCCTTTCTGGGGGTCTTTTGTCAAAAAAGGCGTTTATGGTGTTGAAGATGTTGAGCGCCTTTCTTCTTTTCTCGTTGATACCTTCGGCGGCAATGAAAATCTGATCTGGATTTTGGGCGGGGATGTTAAAGGCGATGTCAACCATCCTTTCTTTTCGCTGTTAGGCCAAAAAATTAAAAACAAGGATCACAATCGGCACCTGATGACTTTCCATCCTTTTGGCCGTACTCTTTCCGCTATCTGGTTCAACGATGAAGAATGGCTCGATTTTAATATGTTCCAGTCCGGACACCGGCGCTATGACCAAATGAAAATGAACGCCTGGGACGATGTGCCCGAGAAATGGTACGGAGAAGATAACTGGCGCTACGTCGATGATAATATGTCCTATGCCCATGTTAAGCCCTGCCTTGATGCGGAGCCATCCTATGAGAATATCGTCCAAGGCCTGCACGATGCTAATCAGCCTTACTGGGTGGCTAAAGATGTCCGGCGCTATGCTTACTGGTCTGTTTTCCAAGGGGCCTGCGGGTTCACCTATGGCCATAACGCTATCATTCAGTTCTATACTCCTAAACTAGGTAAAGGCGCTTACGGGGTTAAGGAAACTTGGCAGGAAGCTCTTTCCGCTGAAGGGGCCACGCAGATGCAGTTTCTGAAAAAACTCATGGAAAGCGTGCCATATTATCTAGGCCGGGACAGGGAAGACCTTCTAGTTGGCGGACAAAAGGAGAAGTATAGCCGCATCAGCGTTTTTGGCGGACCGGGCTTCTTATTTGCCTACGATTATCTGGGCGGTGAATTCTCCTTGTCATTGGAGCCTTATGAGAAAAAAGAGATGGAAGCGTATTGGATGAATCCGCAAAACGGAGTCTTAACCTATTTCGGGTCCCTTACTGGCTTAAAGCAGTCTGCGTTTCGTCCTACCAAGCGGACAGAGGGTTCAAATGATTGGGTTTTGGCTCTAAAAGAGAAGGTTAACAAGTAAACATCAAAAAGCCTCATCGCCGTCGGGGCAATATGGTATTTTAAAGTAAGAAGGAACTGGCATATATGAACGAGAGCAAACTGAACTCTGATCTTCAGGCCTTTTGGGATAAAGCCTACCAAGGCAAAGAGGCCCAGAAAATTAAAAAAGCTGATTTAGATAGCAATGATAAGCTGGATTCTTATTATGTTGATTTGGGTGATTCCTGCAATCGGATTTTAGATGTAGGGTGTGGTATCTCCACCGGGCTTTTGGCAGCCTTGATATTTGGCCATAAAGCCAGTTATGGGCAGGGGCTGGATACATCGCCTTCGGCGGTGGCCTTTATGAATAAGACCTGTTCCTTATCAGGATTTAAGAATCTGGATTTCGTCTGCGGAGGACTTGAAGCCTTGGGAAAGATACCTTCGGGCTCTTTTGACGGATTGGCTTGCTCCAACGTCCTCGATGTCATTCCGGAAGCTACATCCGATAAGATGATTGCTCAGATGCTAAGGATTCTGCCTTCGGGCGGCTTCCTTCTCCTGAAGTTCAACTTTTACCTGACTCCGGAACTTATTGAGCAGATCCATATGGAAAAAATAGGAAGTCAGTCTTTTGCTAAAAACGGTATCCTGAGGGGCGTTAACCGGACCTTGGAAGAATGGGAAGAAAAGCTTAAGGGCTTCAGAGAAATTAAAAGGGATTCTTACGCTAGGCTGAAAAATGGGCCGGAAGACCGCATTCTTTGGCTGCAGAAAGATTGATTATTTAGATTCTTTGCTTTTTTATGCACCTGGCTATTCATGGTCTAAAAACCCGTCTTTTAAAATGGATTTTAGAAGCATCATTGTTGATTAATTATTCTGGCAAAGTAGAATAAAAGAAGGATAAGCTCTGAATTTATTAATGGACTTCTTTGGCCACAGGTATGAAAGAAACGTTTTATTCCTATGGGCGGAAGGCGTTTTACAGAGCGAAATAGGAGGAACGATATGAGCAAGTACGTCTGTTCGGTCTGCGGCTACATTTACGACGAAGAGATTGAAAAAGTCAAATTCGATGATTTGCCTTCTTCTTGGACCTGTCCTTTATGCGGATCCCCGAAGTCTTTCTTCAGGAAAGAAGAGGAGACAGCCTCTAAAGAGCCCGAAGAAAGCCAGGCTGTAAAAGCAGAAGAAAAGAATGAAGATATGAAGGAACTTTCTAATGCTGAACTTTCTATTGTTTTTTCTAACCTCGCTAGAGGAGCTGAAAAGCAGTATAAGGACGAAGAGAAGGCTATATTCCAAGAGCTTTCTGATTTCTTCGGGGCTAAAACAGAACCCCGCCTTGGCTCCTTGACGGAGGCTGAGGATCAATCGGAGAAGAATCTGAAGATTGATTTCCCGGCTTTGAAGGCTCTTTCATCTGAGGAAAAAGACCGCGGAGCCTTAAGGGCTCTGACCTGGTCTGAGAAAGTCACGATGATTGTTTCTTCCTTGCTGGAACGCTATAAGACGGAAGGCACCGGCTTCTTGAAAAACGCTAAGGTGTTTGTCTGCGAAATCTGCGGCTTTGTCTATATCGGCGATAAAGCTCCGGAGATTTGCCCGGTCTGCAAAGTCCCGGGCTTTAAGCTCCATGAGATTATTTAGGAGGAGAGAAAACATATGAGAAAATTCAAAGCTGTCCGCAATGTCCGTCTCTGCACGAAAGACTGCCTGTGCCTTTATATCTGCCCGACTGGGGCTTCGGATACGGAAAACGGCCAGATTGATGCCTCTAAGTGCACTGGCTGTGGCTTGTGCGTCAATGCCTGTCCTTCCCATGCTCTGTCTTTAGTCCCTTATGATTTCCCTGAGGAACAGGCTAAAAAGCCTCAAGTCATTAAGGGCCTGCAGGACTTGGCTAAATCGAAAATCGAGCAGAAGAGGAACTTTGAGGCGCTGAGCAAAGAAGCCGATGATGAGCTGGCTAAAAAGCTTTTCAAGGCTTTGGCTGTATCCAATAAGGTCATGGCTGAGGATATTACCCGCGAAGCCGGCTATCTGACTCCGCAGTCATCTTATACGGTGAAGAAGATTGAAGACCTTCTCCAGGAAGACCTTCCGGGCTTTCCAAAAGAGGAGGCTGAAAAAGTCCTTGTTCTTTTGAAAGAGCATCAGCTTAAACAGGATTAATACTATAAAAGTACTAAAAAAGTCCGACTTGTTCGGACTTTTTTAAATGCCGGTAGAAGTCGGGCTGTCCTTCTTTTTAATTAAGGTCTGACAGGAGCGCTCGGAAATGAAGTTAAGATGGTCGCCGCAGCGTTCAAGGTTGCCGACTAGGTTGATGAAGACTCCCGAAGAAGAAGGGGAGCAGTTGCCCGAAGAAAGGCGAGCCATATGCTCGTTAATCATTTTCGAGCGGAGGTCATCGATTTTGTCCTCATAAGAGCGGGTGGTTGAAAGCATGGCTAAAGACGGCTTATCCACGATGATGTCCGCGTTAGCAAACTGCTGGTTCAGAAGGGCTTTCATCTCTCCGAGCTGATCATAGACAACCTGAGAAAAAGGAAGATGCTCATTGACTTCGTGGCTCGTGTAACCTGTGATGTTATCGGCTACCTCAGTCAGACGGACAATATCAGCGATATCAAACTGCATGCGGGAAAGCCTCTTGGCTCCGTTTTCAGAAATAGGTGAAGTCGTGACGGCGATGATAAAGGAAGTGAGCTCTTTGGACATCAAAAGAACCTTGTTCTCGAGCTGATCAACATCAGCTTTCTTATCCACGTCTTTGGCTATGAAGGCATCCAAGGCCAAGTTCAAGTCATCTAAAGCCGTCTTTGCCATGAGGTGATAATAAGTGATGGCCTGGTTAAGAGCGATGCCTGGCGTTTTTAAGAAGCGCTTATCCAGAATATCCATCTGGGCAGGCTGGCTTTTCTTTTTGTCAGGAACGATAAGCTCGGAAAGCTTGACCAGGAATTTAGCCAGCGGGAAAAAGATAATCGTGCAGACGACGTTAAAGAAAGTATGGAACATAGCAATCTGGGTCGCCGGGGAAGAAGAGAACCAGGAAGCGAATGTAACGGACATGAAATTTGGGCAGCAGACCAGGACCACAAAGAAGATAATAGCTCCGAAGGTATTGAACAGAAGATGGATGATGGCCGTTCTTTTGCCGTTTTGAGTAGAGCCTATAGCGGAAAGAAGAGCAGTAGCCGTGGAGCCGATATTCGACCCGAGGATGACGTATAAGACGCCGTTGCCGCCTTCTCCGCCGATCACGACGCCAGATATGGCCATTGCAATAATGACGGAAGTTATGGCTGAAGAAGACTGAGCGACGGCCGTCAGAACGAGGCCGATTAAAAGCAGCAGGAGAGGATTAGTCGTATTAGTCAAGAGGTCTTTAAGGGCACTGTTGGAATTGAAAATCTTATCCATATAAGTGGTCATAACAAAAAGCCCGAGGAACAATAGGCCTAAGCCGGAAATAAGGTTTCCAGCCTGGACCACTCTCTCGTGCTTTTTCTTGAAGAACATTGTCATTATGACGCCGACCAGCGTCAGGGAAATGATGATCTGCGTGATAGGGAAGGAAGAAGAATCTAAGCCGCCCAAGGCGACAATCTGTGCGGTTATCGTGGTGCCGATGTTGGCTCCCATAATGTAATAGACGGCTTGGGACAAAGTCATGACCCCGGCGTTAACGAAGCCGACGACCATGACCGTCGTTGCCCCCGACGACTGAATAATCATCGTGGCCAAAGTTCCAATGCCGATGCCGGCCCAGGGATTCTTGGCGGTCTTAGCAAAAAGCTTCTCCAAAGACCCTGTCGCCAGGGATTCTGTTGCATCTTGCAAAAGCTTCATGCCTACCAGTAAGGCACCCAGCCCGCCGATCAGAAGCATAAATTGAATGGCTACATCCACGTAAACATTATATATGCAAGAAAAAACCTGTAGCAAGAACCGTTTTGCATCCGGAGGGGCCTATAAACCGCTTTCAGAGTTAATCTGAGGAGCAGTTTTTAAGCATATTCGCCCTTTTTCTTTACTTAATTTAATTCAAGAATTATCATATAGGCATAGAAATCAGGCTTTGAAAGGTACATATGCATATGGCTCCCAAGATGCTGGATATATTCCCAGACATGACACATTGGCAGGTTCTTTCCATCGGCTTAGGCGCGATGGCGGTCCTCTTGATTGTCATTTACTTAGTCGTCATTATCGTGGTCAGACGTCAGAAGACGAAGAGCCACGATGTCGTCATCAGCCTGGACGGCGGCTCTTTCCAGGGCTCCGGGGAAGATCTTGTCATCAAGGCCATGATGGGCTCAGAAGTCGATATCACGCGCATCAAGCCGGAAAAAGAAGGCTATGTCTTCAATGGCTTCAATGTATATAAAAGGTTCGTAACTTCGACGATTCAGGCTCAGGGCTTAAGCAAGTCGACCATAACTTCTGAGGAACTTGATGGGATGGGGAAGGATATTCTGACTATGCCGGATTACGACCTTTACCTGGTCGCCAAATATTCGCCTCTGCCTTCTTTGCCTGCCCAAGAGCTTACTGACCATACTTATTATCCGGACTTTTTGACTTTTGAAGACCTCATTGCCAACATCAAGCACTTAAACTTTGATCAGTCGAATTATCCCGTTCAGCTTTCGCTGCGGACGACCGACCGCTTCCATGGCTTGGTCTTTGTCTTTAAGAAGGATACGGTCATGGCAATTCTCATGCCTTATAAATCAATTTCCAAGGTTTATTTCCGTACTTCAGAAGCCATTCAGGATAAGCTGCTGACGCCTTTTTACCAGGAAGAGGAACTCAATGACTCCATGAACTGGTATTCATTTATCGTTACTTATACGACCAAGGTTTCCCGCTTCCTGAATCTTTTTAAGCAGTCTTATGATGAAGTCGATACCGATGAGCCGACCTCGGAAGTCGAATTCGAACTTCTCGTTGCCTCTTTAGGGGCGGCTTTTGCTGACCCGGTCTTGGACCGCGCCTTGGTCCTTACTGATCAGTATGAGAAGGACCGCCAGCTTCCTAATCCGCCGGCTTATGTCCTTAACCGTACGCTGCCGACATATTTCGGGTCTGATTCTGACGAAAGAAAGAAACTTGAAGCCGAAGCTGAAGAAGAGGCAAATAAACAAGCCGAGGAAAGCAAAGACAAGAATGCTATTTCTTTGGAAGCCCCGGTAACAGCCAGCAAAGAAGAAGAGAAGCCGGAAGAAACTGTCATCGCTCAGATGCCGGATGAGGTTAAGCCGGCGGAAGATGATAAACCGCAGGAAGAAGTCCAGACTGAAGCCCCTGCTGAAGAAGTGAAGACTGAGGAAGTTAAGCCCGCGGAAGAAGAAAAACCTGCAGAAGAAAAACCTGCGGAAGAAAGTCAGCCGGCGGAAGAAAAGCCCGCTGAAGAAGAGAAACCTGCTGAAGAGCCTAAGCCCGAAGAAGAAAAAACGGGTGAAGAAACGCAGCCTGGAGAAGAAAAGGCTGAAGAGCCTGCTGAAGAAAGCAAACCGGAAGAAACGGTGAGCGAAGAAAACAACAAGCCGGAAGAGGAAACTAAAGCGGAAGAGAATAAGGCTCCTGAAGAGGAAGCCGCCTCGGAGCAGCCTCAGGAAACTCAGCCGGAAGGCGAGATAGCGTCTTCTGGAGAAGAGAAGAAGCCAGAAGAAAAACCTGCAGAAGAAAGTCAGCCGGAGGAAGAAAAGCCGGCTGAAGAAGAGAAAGCTGCTGAAGAGCCTAAGCCCGAAGAAGAAAAAACGGCCGAAGAATCTCAGCCTGCCGAAGAAAGCGAAGAGGAAAATAAGCCTCAGGAAGAAACTGCCGAGAACAAAGAAACGTCTGAGACAGTAGAAGAAACTAAACCTGAAGCTCCGGCGGAAGAGGAAAAGCCGGCGGAAGAAGCGAAGACTGAAGAAGGCGCGCCTAATCAGACAGAACCTGAGAATACCGAGGAAGAAAAAGACGAAGAGGGCGAGGAAGAAGAGGAAGGCGATGAAAATAAGCCTGAAAGCCCCTTTGACCGCCTGAAGAATTATAAGAAGGTGCCTTTTGAACAGAAGCTGGCACAGGCTGATTATCAGCTGAAACTGAAGTATGGAGAACTTACTCAGTATTTGGATGATAAAGGCCTTAAGAGCCGTGTTTCTGCATCTGGCAACACTTATCACCTCCATTCCACTAATTACGCTAAGGTTACTTTAGTTGGAACGAAGATTAAGCTTTACCTGCATCTGAATCCTGCCGATTACGCTTCGTCTAAGACTCCGTTCCAGGATGTTTCTGGCAAGAAGGCTTATGAGTCGACGCCGTTCTTGATTCGCATTAAATCCGATCTCTCTTTAAGAAGAGCCAAGGCTTTGATTGATGAGATGATGGCGAAGGCTGACAAAGAATAATTTCTGTTAAGCGGGTCTTATGAAGGCCCGCTTTTTTTATGCCCTTGAAGGGAGACTTAAAGGCTGATGATGCCTATGTGCCATTTTTTCTAGCCTGCAAGAGCTTTAATGTGTTAAAATTTCTTTGTATAAAAAGGAAAGGTAAAAAAGAATGAAGCAAGTATTCGAAATGGATTTCTTCGGCAAGCATATCGCTTGTGAAATCGGAGAAATCGCCAAGCAGGCCGATGGGGCCGTCTTGGTCCGCTACAACGACACTGTTGTTCTCTCGACGGTCGTCGGTGCCAAAGAGCCGAAAGAGGGAGTCGATTTCTTCCCGCTGACGGTTAACTATGAAGAGAGAACTTACGCCGCTGGCAAAATCCCTGGCGGATTCCTTAAAAGAGAAGGCCGTCCGGGCACGCATGCTATCTTAGCCGCGCGTCTGATTGACCGCCCGATCCGCCCGATGTTCCCGGATGGGTTTGTCAACGAAGTTCAGATTGTCAACACTGTTATGTCTTTTGATCCGGATGCCACTCCGGAACTCTCAGCGATGTTAGGCTCTTCTTTGGCCTTAGGCATCTCCCCGATTCCGTTTGATGGCCCGATTGCCGGCGTTTATGTCGGCCGCGTTGATGGCAAGTTTGTCATCAATCCGACTCAGGAAGAATGGGCTAAGTCCGATCTTAATCTGACGGTGGCAGGCAACTATAATGCCATCAACATGGTCGAAGCGGGAGCTGCAGAGCTGCCGGAAGAGACGATGCTTGACGCCATCATGTTCGGACATGAGGCTATTAAGAAGCTTATCGAATTCCAGAAGGATATCATCGCCAAGGTCGGCAAAGAGAAGATTGCTGTGCCGCTTTATCACCTCGATGACGCTATCCGCGCGGAGCTGACTCCGGTTTATAAAGATAGAATCGTCAAGGCGGTTTCCATCTTTGATAAGCTGGAAAGACAGCACACGATTGAAGACATTGAAGCGGAAGCCGTCAAAGCCTATGAGGCTAAGGATTACGCCGATGTCAAAGCCCACGATTATGCTATTAAGAACGTCAAGGCCATTATGGAAGAGTTTGTCCGCGATGAAGTCAGAAGACTCATCACCGAAGACAAAGTCAGACCGGACGGCCGCAAGATCGATGAAATCCGTCCTTTGGATGCGCAGGTTGACTTACTTCCGCGCGCCCATGGTTCGGCATTGTTCACCCGCGGTCAGACTCAGGTTATGTCCGCCTGCACTTTAGGCGCATTATCTGATGCGCAGATTATCGATGGCTTAGCTGATGAGCCTAACAAGAGATGGCTCCATCATTACAATTTCCCGCCGTTCTCGGTTGGCGAAATGGGCAAGATGGGCACTCCGGGCCGCCGCGAAATCGGCCATGGCGCTTTAGGCGAAAGAGCTCTGTCTTACGTCATTCCTGATGAAGATACATTCCCATATACGATTCGCTGCGTCGCTGATGTCTGCGAGTCTAACGGTTCTTCTTCGCAGGCTTCAATCTGCGCTTCCTGCATGGCGCTGATGGATGCCGGCGTTCCTCTTAAGGCTCCGGTTTCCGGCATTGCCATGGGCTTGATAACTTCTGGCCCGATCGATGGCAAACACCCTTATACGATTCTTACTGATATTCAGGGTATGGAAGACCATTTGGGCGATATGGACTTTAAGTGCGCTGGCACTCCTAAAGGCGTCACCGCTCTCCAGATGGATATTAAGATCAAGGGCATCACCAAGGAAGTCCTTCAGCAGGCTCTCACCCAGGCTCATAAGGCCCGTGCGGAAATTCTCGCTGTTATGCTTAAGGCTATCCCTGAGCCGCGCAAGGAGCTTTCCAAGTACGCTCTGAAGATGAAGAGATTTGATGTCCCGGTCGATAAGATCCGCGATGTCATCGGCTCGCAGGGCAAAGTCATCAACGGCATTATCGCCGAGTGCAACAACTGCAAGATTGATATCAACGATGACGGCCGCGTCATCATCTATTCCGTCGATCAGGCTATGATCGACAAAGCTTACGGCATGATTCAGGACATTGTCCGTGTGCCGGAGATCGGAGAAGAATTTGACGGCAAAGTCGTCAGAATCGAACCGTTCGGCTGCTTCGTCAATCTGTTCGGCGATACCGATGGCATGTGCCATATCTCCAAGCTCGACTGGAAGCGCGTGGAAAAGGTCGAAGATGTCGTTAAGTTAGGCGACACTCTTAAGGTCAAGGTCATCAATATCGATGAAAAGGGCCGTGTCGATCTCTCGCATCGTGAATTCCTTCCGAAGCCTGAAGGTTATGTTGAAGAACCTCCGGCTCCGCGCCGCCCGTTCAACCATGACAATCACGGTCATGGCGGCCACGGCAATTTCCGCCATTAATTCTGTTTCGCTTGAGGAACCGCTTCGGCGGTTCCTTTTTTTGTCTCCTTTTCTTTTAAAAACCATAGTTTATCTTAAAAGGAGAAAGAACGAGGCATAAAGGTGTCAAGAGGAAAATGCAAAGTTTATATTAATACAAAGTATTAATATAAAGAAGATAAAATACTCAAAGGGGAAAAGCGGATGCATAATGGTGGCAGGAGGCAGATTGGGAAATGGAAAGAAGCAATGTCATCAGCCCTCTGTGGCTGCACAAGAATCTTATTCAGGCGTCGGGAAAAGAAACTCAGCTGACTTTCATGAGCCCGGAAGAAGCTTATAAGGCTTTTTTGCCTGCCTTTGCCGAGGGCGCATTATATTCGGTTTTTGCTTCTGAAGGGAAAGGCTCTTTGCCTTATTCGAAACTACTGCTGGCTAATGCTGCGGCCTTAAAGCCGGCTCATGGGTGCATGAATGCAAAGATTTCATTCTTATCTCAAGTTCGGTCCCGTCTGGAGAAAGAGGGCTTTATTAATCCGCAGGGGATGGAAGGAAAAGTCTTTCAGGGAAATAAAGTCACTGTCTTTGGCTTCGGCGCCTATAGCGGCCTAAAAAGGCTCATGGAGGACAAAGGGTTTGAGGCCGAAGAAGGCAGCTTCGCTTTACTAGGCGAGATAAAAGAGGTGCGGGCGGTTCGCTTCAGAGAGGCCAAGCAGGAGTGTGCGGAAGCCATTAACAGCATCCTGGCTCTTTTGAATCAGGGATGGGAGCCGGAAGATATAGGTCTTTGCTGCCGGGAAGAATATCTTTCTCTTTTAAAGCCTCTGGCGGCTTTAGATGGCTTATCCCTCTCTTCTTCGGAAGGGAACTTGGCTTTATTTCCATTCAGCCAGTTTATCCTCACTAAGCTTGCCGCTGGCGAAGAGATTGACGATAACTGGGCCTCTGACGAGAAGGAAAAGGCGATTCTGGAGTCATTTAAAGCTCAAGAAGAGGAAATTGAAAAATACAGGCCCGTAAAAGAAAATCCCGATTTTCCTTTTAAGAACCTGGCTTTTCAGATGCTTCTTTCATGGGCTGAGCAGGAAAAAGAACAGCCGCAGGAAGGAATCAAGGCCTCAGGGGATTTAACTGACTTAATCGGGAAAAAGCAAATTTTCTTTCTCGGTCTGGATGCTTCTTATCCTTCCATAAGCCGGGATGCGGATTACCTTTCCGACGGGGAAAAGGAATCTTATTCTTATCTGCAGGCTTCTTATGAAAAGACGAAAGAAGAAGAGGGAACCCTCCGTTTTCTGCTGGAGCATCTTTCTGGCCTTCATCTGTCTTTTTCATCTTATGACCCGGTCAAGGGCGAAAATGAGCCCTGCGGGCTTCTTAAGAGTGAGGAAATACATGATTATAAGCCGGAAAGCGGAGAAAGATACAGCCTGAATGCAGACCGCATGGTCTATGCTTCTTTGCAGGCTGATTTTGATAACTATGGTGATTCCTCGCCTCTGCTTTCTGCCTTGCAGAAAAGCTTGGACCCTTATGAAGCTTATAAGCCGGATAACGCCCATCCGAGCGTTGGAGGGCTGGATAACAAAGGCCTGTCCTTTACTTCAATAAGCGATTATGCCCATTGCCCTTATCTTTTTCTGCTTAAAAGAGTCTATAAGCTGAAAGAGGAAGACGATAACCAGGATAGTATCCAACTGGGCAATTTGGTCCATAAAGTCCTGGAAGATCATTTTAAAGGCCTGAATATGGACTTTGAAGGCACTTTGCAGGCGGTAGGCCTGCAGGATGGGGAATTGAGCCCCAAGCAGCGCTTTTACTTAGAAAAGGCTTTTAAGGCCGCCTTAGTCAGCTGCCAGGAATTGGAACGCTTTAAGAAGGCGGCTTCTTTCACCGCCGTCGAGGCTGAAAAGGAATTCACCAGAGGGCTTAATAGTCACCCGCTGAGGGGCAAAATCGATGCCGTCTATTCTTCCGAAAGGATTTTTGCGATCCTCGATTATAAGACAGGCAACCACCGCTTCAGTTTGGATGATGCTTGGAACGGGTTTGATATGCAGCTGCCAATCTATGCGTCTTACCTCATTAAGGATCCTGCTTACCAGAACAAAAAACTGGCTGGGTTTTACTTTGTCGACCTCTTTTCGGCTGACCAGCCTTTCGTCTTTAAAACCCCGCTGACATTCTCCGGGGTCTCAGTTAAGGAAAACGGGGCAAAGATCATTTTCCTGCCGCCGGCGGATAAGGAACTAGGAGATTTTGTTTCCTCTCGGGCTAAAGACCCGGTCAAGGAAGTCAACGAGCTTTTTGCTCAGGACGAAAAAAACCTTGAAGATATTGCTGAAAGCATCTCGAAAGGAGCCTTCCCGGTTCTCAAGACCCGTTATGTCAAGCCGAATGGGGAAGAAAAGAGGTCTTTATGCCAGTATTGCCCTTATGGGGACTGCTGCTTTGTTGATGAAAACGATAAAGCCCAAGTCAGAGACCTGCAGCCTTTATCGGCTCAGGAAGAGGAAGGAGGTGAGGAAGATGAGTAAAGTGGAATTTACGCCTAACCAGATGGCGGCCCGCGACGATGAAAATAGGGATATTCTGGTCTCGGCGGGTGCCGGGTCAGGTAAAACGACGATTCTGACGGCCCGCGTTTTAAGAAAACTGGAGCAGGGCTCATCCTTGAGGAGGCTTTTAATCCTGACTTTCACCGAAAACGCAGCGGCTTCCATGAAGGAAAAGATACGTAAGGAGATGGCTAAGGAAGTTTCGTCTTTCCCTTCTTTGGCTTCCCAGATGCCTTTTTTGGCTTCCTCGGACATCATGACTTTCGATGCTTTTAACCACAAGCTGGTGAAAAAGTATTTCTACAAGCTCGGGATCAGTCCGGATTTCGGCATCGTCAGCGGGTCTTTGCTGCAGAATGCCTTGAATCAGATTATTCAAGATGTCTTTAAGGCTCACTATGAGCAGAAAGACCCTGTCTTCCTATCTTTTTTAGAGGACTATACGGTTAAGGATGACGGAGATTTAGTTGACTTGGTCTATAAAGGCGTTCAAGCGGAAATGTCCCGTTCCTACCCGGAAAAGGATTTCGCAGCTTTAAAAGATGATGCCCTTAAAGGCAGCCCGCGTCTGCTGGAGCAGCTGGATGGGGCTTATGGGGAAATCTATCAGAAGGCCTTAAAGGCCTATCATAACTTTTTCGCGGTCTTCCAGGCCTGTTCGGATGATGATGCGGCTTACGGGGAGATTAAAAAGAAGGCGGTTAAAGAGTACCAGGATACTTCCACGGCTTATGATTTGCCTTCCTTGATGAGCCGCTACGATGACTACATGGGCGAAAAGCTCCAGAAGAAGAGAAATCAGGAGTCTGATTTCCGTGAAGCCTACGATAAAGCCAAAGGGGCCTTTACGAAGTATTTTAAGAGCTTAAAGAGCCTGGTCCCGGCGCGGAAGAAGGCGGAGGAACTCCTTTTGGCTTCTTCATCTCAGCGGAGCATGATTGTGGGCCTGATTCAAGAGTCTTACCAGGCTTACCAGGCTTATAAGAAAGCGAAGAATGTCTTTGAGTTTAACGACATTGCTCATATGGCTTTGTCCCTGCTTTCTTCCCAAGGCGAAGTTCTTTCCGATCTCGCCTCGGCTTACGATGAAATCATGGTCGATGAATACCAGGACAATAACGATCTCCAGGAATCTTTCCTGGAGTCTATTTCTCAGTGTCCGGAATTTAAAGGGCATCTTTTTATGGTCGGGGATGTCAAGCAGTCCATTTATGGCTTCCGGCATTCTGATCCATCGTATTTTATGACCCGCTATGGAAAGTATCAGGCGGGGGAAAAGGGCGCAGAAATGATTCCGCTCAACGATAGTTTCCGTTCGGCCCCGAAGGTGGTATCTTTTATCAACAGCCTGTTTTCGGTCTTGATGAGCGATGACTTCGGCGGTGCCGATTACGAAAAAGAGCACCAGATCATCCAAGCTAACGGAGACTTAAGAAGCCTGGATCTTCCAGTTTCCTGCCTGGCTTATTCTTTGGGCCGGAAAGGAAATGGGCCCGATTTCACCTGCGAAGCAAAGATTATAGCTGATGACATCCTCAGGCGAATCCGCAACGGCGAAGTCGTAAACGTGGGCGGAGAAAGCCATCTTCTTTCTTTCCGCGATTTTACCTTAATCTGCGACACCGGGACCGATTTTGAACAGGTGGCTAAGGTCTTTAAGAAAATGCATATTCCTCTTCGCATCGAGAAGAACAAAGACGAAAGGGAAGCCCAAATCCTCTGGCTGGTAAAAGCCTTGCTTTCTCTATATGGGGAAATTGAAGAGGGCCGAGTTGGCAGCGGGGCTTTTCAGCATGCTTTCCTCTGTCTGGCCAGGGGGCCTTTATTTAAAGCAAAAGAAAGCGAACTCAACCAGGCTTTCCTGAGCGGGGATTATGTGAAAACGCCTCTTTATCAGCAGATGGAAGAGGCCGTAAAGGAAAATAAAGGGAAGGATATCTATCTTATTTACGCTGACCTTTTGCAACGCTTCCAGGTTTTCATGGCTCTTAGGGATATGCCTGATCCGACTTCGGCTTATCAGTTCCTGATGGCCTATGATCCCGTCGTCAAATCCATGGCCCTTTTAGGCTACACGGCCAGTCAGGCCGGAGCTTATTTTAAGAATCTCAGTTCTGATACGTCTTTGAAGGCAGAACTCACAATCAGCTCGGCCTTTGATAACGCGGTGACTCTGACTAACGTCCATAAGTCCAAAGGCCTGGAATACCCGGTTGTCTACTATATCGGCCTGTCGAAAAAATACAATCTGAGAGATCTTTCTTCCAGGTTTTCTTATGACCCTTCTTATGGCCCGATTCTGCCTTTTCTGAAAAAGGATTTTGCCGAGGAGAAGGAAATGGATCCGAGCTTGAAGCAGGCTTTTGAAAACCCGCTGAAGACCGCATTGGCTTATCAGGAAGAGAGAAAGCAGAAGAGCGAGAAGCTGCGTCTATTTTATGTTAGCCTGACCCGAGCTCAGTATCAGATAATCCTTCTGATCCGCCAGGAAGAAGACAAGGCGGTTTTGAACCCTGAGGACGCGGTCTCATTTAAAGACCTCTTGGACTATTTCCGCTTTAAAGCTGGCTATCAGCCTTACCAGCGCAGCGAAAAAGTCAGTCAAGACGGCCTGAAAGAAACACCATATGCCAAGCCTGGCGACAAAATGGAAGAAAGCGTCATCTTTAACTATAAGGAGATGGGAAGGAAACTTGTGTATGGCCTCAATAAGCCGCATACGGCCTCGATTGGAAAGGCAACCCATGCTGATTCAGCCTCCATTGCCTTTGGCCAGAAGCTGCACTTGGCTCTTCAGATTGCTGACCTTGAGAAAAAGGACCTGTCATTTATTACGGATGCCAGCCTTCTTTCTCCGATCCGGGGCTTTCTGAATTCGGATTTTCTCAAGAAGTTTGCCGGCTACGAGGCTTATAAGGAATATGGGTATGTCGATAGGGACGGGAACTTAGGCTCCATTGACCTTCTTCTGGTAGGCAAAGATGATCTGGCTGTGGTGGATTATAAGCTGAAAAGCTTAGATAACGATGCTTATGCCAGACAGGTTAAGACGTATGTGGAAAATGCCACCCGCCTTTTTGCCAAGCCGGGGAAAGGCTACTTATACAGCCTTCTTACTTCCGAGTGGGAGGAAGTCTGCTAAAATAAAAGGGGAAGAATATGGACAAAAACGAAGAAGAAAGCCGCGAATCGGAAGATATGGACCTCAAGGCGGCTTTAGAGTGCCTGGACGAGGGAAATATCGTGACTTCCGTTTCGGATAAGAGACGGACTTATTTTCTGCTTAAAGGCGGGAAAATCATCATGGTTTCCGGTGAAGTCAAAGCTGAACTGAGCTTAGCTGACTTCCGCACGCTTTACGCTAATTCCGTTTTCGGGCTTTACCAGGGTGATGACCCGATAGTCGATCCGCAGAAGGACGAAGAATACTACTCATGGGGGAACAAGATGTAATGGAAGGCCATATCTTAGCGGATTTAGGAAATACTTCTTTCCGCTTCCTTTATAGGAAAGACGGCGAGAATAAAGTCGTTAAGGCCATGGACGGACAGAAAATCCCGGCTTTTTTGACTGAGGTCTTAAAAGACTTTCAGAATGAAGAGAAGCCTTTGCTTTTTGTCTCTTCGGTTAACTCCTATAAGGCGGATATCCTGTCTAAAGCCTGCCGGAAAAAAGGCGTGGATGTTATCTTTCTGAAGCCTTCAGAAATCGCAGGCCGGGTAAATGAGATGGGCTTCAAGATTCCTAACCTTGAAGTTCTCGGCGCGGATCTTCTGTTTGACATACTCGCCGTGGAAAAGGATGGCCTGGTGGCGGACTATGGGACTGCCAGCAAGATTCTATTGGTTAAGGACAGAGAGTTTTTAGGGGGCCTTATTGGCCCGGGGCTGGCGATGATGAACCATTCTTTGTTTGTAGGCACTGATTTGCTGGGCAATTACCTGCCGCAGGTGCCTCATGACTTCTATTCTTTTGATACCGAAGAGGCGGTTAACGCCAACGGGACTTATGGTGAAGGCCTTAAGCTTATGGGCCTTTATGAAAAGACGAAGAAAACTTATGATTTTTCTCTCTTGCCGGTCTATATCACCGGAGGGGACGGTGCTCTTATTAAAAAGTCGCTGACGTATATGGGATCGGATTTAGGACAGGAAGATCCGCTTTTTATCTTTAAAGGCATGGCTAAAGCCCTTAAGATATATGATGAATTCTTTAAGGAAAACAAAGGAGAATGAGCATGGAAGAGAAAGATATTAAAAATGCCGGGCAGGGGATTCAGGAAGAAGCTTTGGAAGCCCTGAAAGGCTTTATTAAGATTAATACGGTTTTAGATGAAAAGACCGCCAGCAAAGACAGCCCTTTTGGCAAGGGCGTCAGAAAAGGTCTTGACTATGTAGCTGATTTAGGCCGGAAGCTCGGCTTCAATGTCGACTTCTGCGACCATTATGCCACCGAGCTTTCCTACGGCGAAGGTCCCTTTTTGGATATCTATGCGCATGCAGATGTCGTTCCGGTTTCGCCCCATTGGGAGACTGATCCTTTTTATCCGACGATTAAAAACGGCGTTATGTACGCCCGCGGCTGCTCGGATGATAAAGGCCCGGGCATCGCGGCTTTGTACGGAGCTAAGATTGCCCTGGACCAGAAGTGGATTCAAGGCTATAAGCTGAGAATCATCTTCGGGGGCAATGAAGAGACCGGCTCGAAGTGCCTGGAGCATTATTTCCATGCCATGAAGAAAGGCTATCCGGCCTACGGATTTTCTCCGGATGCCGATTACCCTCTGATTTATGCCGAAAAGGGTATTTTCACTTATAAGGCCGAATACGAGATCGGCGAGAAAAGAATCCCTGATTTCAGCTTTGGAAATGCCACTAATATCGTTTTGGACGAAGCTGTGGTCAAGACTGATGATGCTTTGGTCAGTCCTGTTAGCCTTCAGGCTTATTTAGGAGAACACAAGGAAGTCAAAGGCCAGCTGGAAAACGGGAAACTGTCATTTAAGGGCCTGGGCGTCCATGGTTCCGTTCCGTGGATGGGCGTTAACGCCGGCCTGCATCTTTTGAACTACTTCGGAGACATTTATTCGCTTCCGGCCTTAAAGAAAATCTATCAGGACTACGCTGTCGGCGATGGTAAGGCTTTTAAGGGCAACTTCACTTCGGCTTATTTCGATTCTTCTTCTTACTGCATCGGGGTCATGTCCTATAAAGAAGGGAAACTGACTCTCTTAGTCAATATGCGTCTGCCGGAGAATAAGACCGCGGAAGATGCTTTAAAGACCGTCGAAAAGGAAACCAAGCCGGATAAGCTTGAGCTTTTGGGCGGCTCGCCTTGCTTGATCATGGATCCGAAGTCGGAGTTCATCCAGACTCTATTGAAGATTTATCAGGAAGAGACCGGCGACTATAAGAGCCAGCCGGAAGCTATTGGCGGCGGGACTTATGCCCGCGATTCGAAGAATTCGGTGGCCTTTGGTATGCAGTTCCCGGGCATGGATGTGAAGATGCACCAGGATGGGGAATTCATGCGCATTGAGGACTTCAATCAGTCTATCGTGATCTACGCCCGGGCGATTAAAGAACTTGGCGAACTGATTGTGAAGGAACATAAAAAAGCATGAGGCTGCGTCATAAGCCGTGGGCCGGGGAACTTCTTTCCAAGCATCCTGACGTGGCTCTCAATATTGATTCTCTTCCGTCTTTGAAGCCTTTTGACGTCTTGGAAATCGGCTCGGGGTGCGGGGGCTTTTTAATCAAGATGGCTTTGAATAATCCCCAGAGGCAGTTTTTGGGTGTGGAAGTGGCTGGGACCGCTTATGCCATAGCCGTAAAAAAACTGGTCAGCTTAGAGAATCCGCCGCAGAACATCCGCTTCCTAAATGCTCCGGAAGAGAAACTGATGGATTTTATTAAGGATGGCAGCCTGAAGGCTGTTTACCTCAATTTCTCCGATCCTTGGCCGAAGAAAAGGCACCATAAGAGAAGGCTTACTTATCCTAGCCGGCTTAAAGAGTATTACCGCATTCTGGAAGATGGCGGCAAGGTGGCTTTTAAGACAGATAACGTGGCTTTATATGAAGACTCCAAGAAGTACTTTACGCAGTTTGGCCTTTTCCAGGCTTCTTTCATCGATGACTACGATAAGGAAGAGGAAGACGATGAGATGAGCGAGTATGAGGAGAAGTTCCGCTTAAAGGGCGTGAAGATCCACAGGATTGTCGGCATAAAAGAAAAGCAGGCTGAAAATGGGATATAAAGGGAGCCTTTTTTACAATTATCCGGTCCTGAAGGACACGCTGGTCATCGTTATCGATAACGCGGCTTTAGCATACAGCGTTAAAAAGGCTGGCGATGTCGTTGGGCTTTATTCGGATAAAGGGGAGCTGATTGGAGTTAATATCTTTAACGCTAACAACTACTTGCGCTTAAGGCTTTCAGGACTGATGCATACGCTTAATGAGCCCCTGATTGATTTAGTCCATTCTCTGGTGGCTTCTTCCCTTGGAGAGGATGTCTGCCTAACCGAATCGAAGGTTATCCTCGGACAGGTTAAGGCGGTAAAAGGGTCTGATTATATGGTGGACGTTGGGGAAAACAAGGTCTTTCCCGCTCGGATGATTCCTGAAGGAGAGGCTGTGGAAACCGGAGATTATGTCCTGCTTTCCTATAAGGATCAGAGAGTTGATAACGGACGGATGGCTTGGGAATACTTAAGCGAAGGGGAAGATTATCTGATTGTCGGCAGCGAAGTGAGCCTAAGCGGGGAGGAAACGCTCGGCGAAAAGACTTATCACCTAGAGGAGAAATAGGAAAATGGAAGAGAAAAAATACGATTACATCATTGTCGGAGCCGGCTTATTCGGAGCGGCTTTTGCCTATCTGGCCAGGCAGGCCGGAAAGAAGGCCTTGGTCCTTGAAAAAAGAAACCACGTGGCCGGGAACATCTATACCGAAGAGGAATTCGGCATCAATGTCCATAAATACGGCGCGCATATTTTCCACACTTCCGATAAGGAAGTCTGGTCTTTTGTGAATAAGTTCGCAGATTTTAACCGCTTCACCAATGCGCCTAAGGCTAACTATAAAGGCCGCCTTTATTCCTTGCCTTTTAATATGAACACTTTCTACGCGCTCTGGGGCGAAAAAGACCCGGAGAAGGTCAAGCAGATCATTCAGCTTCAGATTGAGGAGGAAAACATCAAGGAGCCTCGCAACCTTGAAGAGCAGGCTCTTTCGCTGGTCGGAAGGGACGTCTATGAAAAGCTGATCAAAGGGTATACCGAGAAACAGTGGGGAAGAAGATGCGAAGACCTGCCGCCTTTTATCATCAAGCGCATTCCTCTCCGCTTCACTTTCGACAACAACTATTTTAACGATCTTTTCCAGGGTATTCCTATGGGCGGTTATACCAAGCTCATTGAAAAGATGCTGGAGGGGATTGAAGTTCAGACCGGGGTCGATTTCCTTAAGGATAAGGAGAAGTATCTTTCCTTGGGAAAGAAAGTTGTCTATACCGGCTGCCTGGATGAGCTTTTCAATTATTCTTTAGGCGCTTTGGAATACCGCTCGCTGCGCTTTGAGGAAGAAGTCCTGGATAAGGAAAACTTCCAGGGCAATGCGGTTATTAACTACACGGAATATGAGATTCCTTTTACCCGCATTATCGAGCACAAGCACTTTGAGGGAACATCCTGCCCGAAGACGGTCATCACCAGAGAGTATCCGAAAACCTGGGCGAAAGGCGATGAGCCTTACTATCCTCTTAACGATGAGAAAAACGGAGCCTTATATGCCTCTTATTTGAAAAAAGCCGGTGAGGAGTATCCCCAGATTATCCTCGGCGGCCGTTTAGGCCTATATAAGTACCTGAACATGGACCAGGTGGTCCGTTCCGTTCTGGATTTGGCTCAGAAAGAACTGAAACAGGCTTGACAGATGGAGAAGCTTATCCGGCTAGGCGTGCATGACTTTGTGGACCTTTTGCTGCGCAAAGGTGATTTAGACAACCGGATTTTCAACGCTGTTTCCATGCAGGAAGGCACCCGCCTTCATGCCTGGTACCAATCTAAGCAGGGTGCGGAATATGAAGCCGAAGTTTACCTGGAGCACACTTTTAAATGCGGTAACTTCAGTTTGGACATGGACGGCAGGGCCGATGGCGTCATCGTCCACGGCCAGGGCGAGGATGCTGATTATACGGTTGATGAAATCAAGACTACTAACGCCGATATCGATGCCTTTTATGAGGCACAGAAAGAATGGCATTTAGGCCAGGGGCAGATGTATGCCTATATGATTATGCTCGATAAGGGGCTGCCTTCGATCAAAGTTCAGCTGACTTACATCTCCCAGACAGATAACACCAATATCAAGCAGTATGTCTTTATTTATTCGGCTGCCGACCTTTCAGCCATCGTTCAGAAATACCTAGAAGATTATGTCCGCTATCTGCAGATGATGGCGGAGATGAAAGAAGCCAGGCAGGATTCTATTGCGGGCCTGACTTTTCCTTTCCCAGGGCTTAGAAAAGGCCAGCAGGAGATGATGGATTTCGCATACGAGACTGTAAGGACTTCGCAGATGGGATTCTGCGAAGCCAAGACCGGCATCGGAAAGACTATCTCGGCCTTGTATCCGTATATCAAATGCCTCTATTCCGAAAACCTCGAGAAGATTTTTTACCTCACTTCTAAAAATTCCATAAAAGAGGTGGCTTACGAGACCCTGAAAAGATTGGAAGAGGAGGGCAGCAAGCTCAAGGGGGTTATCCTGACTTCCAAAGAAACTATCTGCCTCAACAGCGAAAAAAGGCACTGCAACCCCGATGAGTGCCCATACGCTAAGAATTATTACGATAAAATAAGCCAGGTTATTTCCGCAGCGCTTAAAGAGCAGAACCTTTTCAAAGAAGATGATTTCATCCGCCTGGCCGAAGACAACCAGATCTGCCCGTTTGAGATGCAGCTGGATTTCCTTAACTACGCGGACGTCATCGTTGGAGATTACAATTACCTGTTTGATCCGACGGCCCGCCTCATGCGCTTTTTTGAGAATTACGAAGAAAACCCTTTTCTGCTGCTGATCGATGAAGCCCACAACCTACCTGACCGAGTCCGTGATATGTTTTCTTCGGAGATTTCCTTGGAGGAAACCATGTATGTCATCCGGTCTTTTGAGAGGGAAAAGAAGCATATCAAGGCTGAAAAGGAAGTGGTCGAGTCTTTGGTGAAGATTGTCAATTTCCTGCAGAATATCCGCTATGCGGAGTCCGGGTCAGGCGATCCTTCCATTATGGAAGAGGCTGGGATTCCTGATGCTTTGACTGATAATCTGAACGGCTTTGCGTTAAAAGGCAAAAAGTACCTCAAGGCCAAAAAGAAAATCAACGATGCCTTCTTGGATTTCTATTACCTGGTCGAGGCTTTTCTCAACCTTCCGGAGAAAGACGAGAAGTTTGCCTATTATTATGAATTTGACCCTAAAGGGCTTTCCGTCCTTTCGTTTCATGTCTCATGCCTGGATCCACGTTTTTTAATCAGGCAAGGCTACCGGGCTTTTAAGGCTGGCATATGCTTTTCAGCTACTCTTTCGCCTCGGAAATACTTTATCGATCTTCTCGGGGGCGGGGAAGATTCCTTGACCCTCTATCTGCCTTCGCCTTTTAAAAGGGAAAACTGCCTGGTTATGACGGATGAAGCCATATCCGTCAAATACCGGGACCGTGATTATTCGATCGGGAAGATTTCTGACGCCATCATAAAGGCTATATCGGGCCGGACTGGCAATTATTTCATCTTTTTCCCGTCTTTTGAGTATCTGAATAAGTTCCGCCCTCTTTTTGAGCCGATTGAAGAAATTGACTGTTATTTTCAGTCTTCGCAGATGAAGGAAGAAGAGCGGAGCGCATTTCTGTCTCATTTTAAAACCTGCCCGCGCCGGACGACGCTTGGCTTTTTAGTCCTAGGGGGCATTTTTGCGGAAGGCATCGACTTAATTGATGACCGCCTCATTGGGGCAATCATCGTATCCGTCGGGCTGCCGAAGATATCATATCTGTCCGGACGAATCCAGAAATACTTTGGGCAGGACGATCCGCAAGCCGGCTTTTTATACGCCTATACTTACCCAGGCATCAACCGTCTTTTTCAGGCTGCGGGGCGGGTCATAAGAGGGGAAAACGACCGCGGCGTGATATTATATATAGACAGCCGCTTTGCCAATTCGGTATATAAAGCTAACTTGAGCGATATGTACGGGTCTTATCAAAAATGCCTGACGCCGGTTAGCATAGAAAAAGCGGTCGCTGAATTCTGGGAGAAAAAAGAAAAATGAGTTCTTACGATACCAGCCATATCCGCAACTTCTGCATCGTCGCCCATATTGATCACGGCAAGACGACTTTATCCGACCGCCTTTTGGAAAAAACCGGGGCGGTGGCCTTAAGGGACTTAAAAGAGCAGATGCTGGACGATATCGATATCGAAAGGGAACGCGGCATCACCATAAAGCTGAACGCTGTTTCCGTTAACTACCGCGCCTTGAATGGCGAGGATTATCTTTTCAATCTGATCGACACTCCGGGACATGTCGATTTCACTTATGAAGTTTCACGGTCTTTGGCGGCCTGCGAAGGAGCTATTCTCGTGGTGGATGCCACCCAGGGCGTCCAGGCGCAGACTTTGGCAAATACTTATCTGGCCTTGGATGCCGATCTGAGCTTGGTGACTGCCATCAACAAGATGGACTTAGCCACGGCTGATTTGGATCGGACAAGGGAAGACCTGATTGAGACTTTGGGCATCGATCCTGATGACACCATACCTATTTCGGCCAAGACGGGTATGGGCGTGGATAAGCTGATGGAAGCGATTGTCCACAAGCTGCCTTCTCCGCCCAGCGGTTTAGAGGATAAGCCCCTGAAAGCTCTCGTCTTCGATTCGAAATTCGACCCTTACCGCGGGGTTGTCGTTTTAATTCGCGTCAAGGAAGGGCAGGTCAAAGTCGGCGATACTATCACCATGATGGCCAGCTCGCTTTCTTATAAAGTCGAGGAAATCGGCATTAGGACTCCCAAGGAAGTCAAGACCGGTGAGCTGAAAGCCGGAGAAGTCGGCTATCTGACCGCTCAGATTCACGATATCCGCGATATCGTCATCGGCGACACCATCACTTTGAAGGACAATCCGGCGAGTCAGCCTCTGCCCGGATACAAAAAAATCCTGCCTATGGTCTATGCCGGTCTTTATCCGACGGACAACAAGGATTTTGAAAACCTGCGCGTGGCTTTGGAAAAATTGGCTCTGAACGATTCTTCTTTGGTATATGAGCCAGAGACCTCTGCTGCCTTAGGCAGCGGCTTCCGCTGCGGCTTTTTAGGACTGCTTCATATGGATGTGGTTCAGGAAAGACTGGAAGACGAATACAATCTGGATCTGATTGCCACTGCTCCTTCGGTCGTCTATCGGATTACGCTTAAGGACGGCACGGTCATGATGATTCAGAATCCTTGCTCTTACCCGGATCCTTCTTTGATTGGAAAGCAGGAAGAGCCTTTCTGCAAAGCCACGATAATGACTCCTAAAGAATATATGGGCACTATCATGAATCTCTGCCAAGCCCGGCGTGGGACTTATCTTTCCACTGAATTCGTGGATGAGAAGCGAGTGGAGATTCTCTATAAGATGCCTTTGACGGAAATAATCTTTAATTTCTTTGACCGCCTGAAGTCCATTTCCGCCGGCTATGCTTCCTTATCTTATGAAATGATAGGGTATGAGGAATCGGATTTGGTCAGGATGGACATTCTTCTTAACGGGACAGCCGTTGATGCTTTGACTATGATTGTTTTCCGCGGGTCGGCTGTGACTCACGGGCGGAACATCTGCCTGAAGCTGAAAGACGTCATTCCTCGCCATCAGTTTGAAATTCCGGTTCAAGCCGCCATCGGCGGGAAAATCATTGCCCGCGAAGACATTAAGGCTGTGCGCAAGGACGTCTTGGCTAAATGCTACGGCGGAGATATTTCGCGCAAGAAAAAGCTTCTGGAAGCCCAGAAAAGAGGCAAGAAGCGCATGAAGCAGTTTGGCAAGGTCAGCGTCCCTCAGGAAGCCTTTATTGCCGTCCTCACGGTTGACTGATTTGCCTTTAGCACAAATCTAGTATTTTTCTAGTAAACTCTCTTGTTTAATGTCGGTTTTAAGGCTTATACTTTTATCAGTGAGTTGGATAAGGGGGAAGGCTATTTAGTCTTACTATGGCTGAAAGAAACGACAAGCGGTTCTCAGAGGATGCCTATGCAACCAAGGAAGATGTTTCCAAGGCCTTTAATTTGACATCCGTCGATTTCATCTGGAACGATGTCGTCAACTATCGCAAAGGCTTGACCCAGACTCTTGAATTGCCCAATAACGACAAGACCAAGTTTTCCTTAGTCATGACGCATTCAATCATGAACCGCCTTTTGGCTTATGAAAGAAACCTGACTAAGGCTTTTTATATCTACAATCAGCTTTCGGATTTCGGCAAAAACGACTTTTCGAAAAAGCGCCTTTTGAAAATCTTAGGCAATACCGGGGCGGCGAGCGGCTCGAAGCAGTCGGATACCTTCCTTCTGACTTTGATCAGCGGCACTACTTCGGCGATTCCTAATGACGCCGTCATCATTAAAAACTATCAGACGGCTCTGAAGTTTATTTCCCACCATGACGGCGGGGATGTCAGCTATATGGATTTCAACGCCCTTAACAGCATCCTTAATTCCGGGACGGAGCCGGAGGGTCCTTTAAAGGATAAGAATTATCGGACGACGGCTATCGAAGAGCCGCATTACTATCAGACTGGCTATGTTTATAAGGCGGCTTTGACTGACCGCATCGATGAAATGATGGAGTCATTATCGGCTTTTATCAATGACGGCAGTCAGTTTATTTCCGTAAGGGCCATAGGCGCTTTGTATTATTCGCTTTACATTAAGCCCTACGAATATTTCTTCGAGCCTTTTTCCGCTCTTTGCTTTAAGATGGCTTTAGCGAAGAACGGGTATGCCTTATTCGCTTCTTTTATCAATATCGAAGGCCTGATCCTTTTCAAGGATGAGGCTTTGAAAAAAGCTGATGAGAATGTCCAGAAGAACTTTGACCTGACCTATTTTTACGATATGGCTCTAAATTACCTCAACGACGATATCAGCGATATTTTTGCTGACATCGAAGAAGTGAAGAAGGATGAAGTCTCCCACGAAATGAAAAGCGTCGGGCTCTCTCCTTCTGAAAAGGCTCTGATCAATGAATCCGAACCCGAGAATTTCGCCAAAGCGGCCAGTCCGGAGACCCCGGCTATACTGACTCCCACTCCGGCGGCTTATAAGCCAGCGGAAACGCCGGCTGTCAAGCCTGCCTCCCCCGATGCTGTCATTAGCGCTCCGGCCCAGCAGATTTACGGACCGGTCAATGTGGCTATCCCGGTCTTTCCGAAAGGCTTTGAAGACGCTGATGTCGAGAAAGTCACTGTCGACCTGATGGAGACTTATCCGACTCTCCGCCGTTCCCAGGCGCACTTTTACGCTTCCCATTGCACTGTGGGGCGCTCATATACAATTCAGGAATTCAAGAAGAGTGAGGTAACCTCTTACGAGACGGCCCGCACTTCGATGGATTATCTTTCTCAATTGGGCTTTTATGAGAAGGCTAAAGTCCGCAATAAGTTTGTCTACCGCCCGATTCCGCGCCGGTAGAGCCGTTTTTTATTTTTGATGGAACATCAGGCTGAGGCGATATATATCCATATTCCTTTTTGCGAGCGCGTCTGCGCTTACTGCGATTTTGCCAAGCTTAAAGGAAACCGAACGCTTGAGGAAGAATACATAGCAGCGTTAGAAAGGGAAATTGCGTCAAATATCCCTGAAGGGCGGTATAAAACGCTCTTTATAGGCGGTGGGACCCCCACGAGCCTTGACGATGACCTTTTCAGCGGCCTTTTGAGCTATCTGAGGGGCCGATTTGACATCCAAGAAGAATTTACCGTGGAAGGCAATCCCGAATCAGTATCGGTTTTTAAAGCTAGAAAAATGAAAGAATGCGGAGTTAATAGGGTCTCTTTAGGCGTTCAGTCCTTTGACCCCGAAATTTTGAAGATACTGGGGCGGGAGGAAAAAAGCGAAGAGTATTTTGTTTCGGCTGTCAAAAAGCTGCAGGATGAAGGAATCAGCAATATCAACGGCGACTTCATCTACGGCTTAAAAGCCGAGAAAAAAGAGTGGATCGATAAGCAGATCGAGGCTATTGCCGCTTTAAAGCTGACCCACGCTTCCTTTTACGCTCTGCAGATTGAGAAAAGGACGCCTTTATGGGGAAAAGACGGCTTGGTTAAAGATGATGACGGGCTCCGGGCTGATTATGACTATATCAAAGGCAAGCTCAGAGAAATTGGGCTGGAGCGGTACGAAGTCAGCAATTTTGCGCGCGAAGGCTTTGCGAGCCGGCATAACCTGACTTATTGGCATAATGAGCCCTACTACGCCTCCGGATTAGGAGCCACGAGTTATGTCGGAGCTCTCAGAGAGAATCGGACCTCTGTTTTTCAAGACTACATCAAGGGCCAGAAAATCATCGTTTCCTCCATTCATGACGATAAGGCGGATGAGGAGTTCAATTATCTGATGCTAAACCTGCGCTTGGATTCCGGCTTCAGCCTGGAGGATTTTGCTAACAGATTCGGCAAGGATTTTCTTAAGGCTTATCAAAAAGAACTGGAGAGTCTTTCTGAGCACTTTATCTGCGATCAAGGCCGTTTCCGCGTGAAGGAAGAAGATATATATATTCTGGATAGCCTTTTAGTGGACCTGCTCCATTTTAAGGCCTGATTTAGTAAAGCCGAAAAGCCCGGACATGACGGCGTTAGCGACTTGCTGGCCGATCTTTTCGACAGGCGTCTGGCCTGGATTTTTGAAAAAGGATGTATAAACTTCGGAGATGCCGGAAGAGAAAAAGTCGACGTTAAATGCCACTTCTTGGCTGGTCAAAGTCAAAAAAGACTGGCAGAAGTATTTTACAGAAGAAGCGATGGCTTTTTTGCATAGGTCACGGAATGAAGGAAAATAAGCGGTGTTGGCAATGCCGTTAAGCAAACTAAGATTAGGCTGAATCAGCGTGTTTAGATCGTTGAAAATCAAAACAGCCTCGCCGACCGGGTGAACTTTAAAAAAGGAAACGGTGCGCTGATAAATAGTCTTTTCAATATTGGTCTCCAGAGAGGAGATAATATCCTCGATAGATGAAAAATGGAGGTAAAACGTCTTGCGCCCGATTCGGGCTTGTTTGGCGATGGCGGAGATGGTTATTCTTTTCGAAGTGTTTTGGGCAAGCAGGGTAAGGAAGGCCTCAGAGATGGCTTCTTCGGTTTTCAGACTGCGGATATCTTTTTTCATGGCGGTGTTCTCCTAAAGTCATACACAATTATATATTAAATGAGTAATAATACACAACTATGTATAAGTTGCCCATTTCCTTGCCTATTTTTATTTACTAGTATGAAAGAGAAGGCTTAGGCCTTTTTGCCTTTTACAAAAAATTTGAAAGAAATGAAACAAATGAAACCGTATGTAATTTGCATGGATGTCGCCGGGGACATCAATCGTGGCTTTGCGGCGGGAGCGGATGTGCGCCTCCTGCCGATGGATTATTCGATTGGAGATAAGTTTCAGACCTGCCTTGGCCTGGAGAAAGAAGATGTCTTGAAGCCTTTTTATGATGGGCAGAGAAAGGGCGATTTGACCAAAACGACTCAGATTACGCCTTTCATGTATTCTGAATTTTTCGAAAAGATTATCAAAGAGGGCTCTGATATTATCTGTTTCTGTCTTTCTTCAGGACTTTCTAATACATATCAGTCATGCCTGCTGGCTATTGAGCAGCTGAAGGAAAAATACCCGGAGAGCCACATTTACGCGGTTGATACATTAGGCGCTACGGGTGGAATGGGCGTAGAAGTCACTCAGTGCGTTCAGTTCCGCAAGGACGGGCTTTCAATCGATGAAAACTATAAGAGAATCGTTGAGCTGACTCACCGCATCCACCATTATTTCCTCGTTGATGACTTGAACTATCTTAAGCGCGGTGGACGCATTTCTGCTACTACGGCCTTTGTGGCTTCTTTGCTAAATTTTAAGCCAATCCTTGAAATCGATAAAGAAGGTAAGCTTTTGAATCTTGATAAAAAAAGAGGCACTAAACAGGGACTTTTGGCCCTGGAATCTTATTTTGAAGAGCAGTATGACCCTGAATACACGAAGACCGTTTATATCGTCCATGGAGACAATATTCCTGGGGCCGAGGCCCTTGAAGAAGCCATTGAGGCTGTTCATAAGGAACTTAATATTCAGATTGAGTATCTGACGCCTATCATCGGTGCTCATACGGGCCCGGGGATGGTGGCCGTCCTCTTTTACGGTAAAAAGTGGTAAAAGAAAAAACGCCGGATGGCGTTTTTTTTATGCGAGAGTTTTGATAAGGCGGTCAAGACAGCTTATGAAGTTTTCTTTTTCAGATTTTGAAAAAAGGCTTTCTAGTTTGCTTTCTGTTTTCTGAGCCTCTTGGGCCATCTGATCTTCAAGTTCCTCGCCTTTTCGAGTCAGGCGCAGATTCAGAGAGCGCCTGTCTTTGCGAGAGGGCCTTTTTGTTAAAAAACCTGAGGCTTCCAGATAATTGAGGTGCTGGGTTATAGTAGCTCTGGACAAAGAAAGCAGGCGGGATAAAGCGATAGGCGTCTTGGCTTCCTGAAGATAAATGCAGCGGAGAATTTTCTCTTGAGTCAGGGAAAGAGACTTTGACTCTAGAGACTGCAGGGTGGACTGAGTTAGGGCCTGGAAGGCTTCAGTAATTTTCAGTTCAATTTCGTTATTTTTCATTTTGTTTTCAGAATTTGCTTCTTTCTTTCCACTTTTAACAAGTGAAATATAACAACCACCCTAACAGAAGTCAATGAATCTGCTTGAATAGATAGGTGCCTGAGTGGTGAAAACGTTTACAGGTTTAATTTGGAAAAGCTAGGGAAAAGTTATATAGTGTTCTCGTCGGCAAAATTAATAACAAAGAAAGATATTCGCATAATGGAACACTTAGAATTTAAATTTGACACGCAGCTCTTAATTGAAGGGCATAATCTCTCCGAAGATACCATCCGTGACTACATCACCGCTAACTTCAAGGGGGATTGCCTTCTGGCTGTCGGTGATGACGAACTTATCAAGATCCACTTTCATACCAATGAACCTTGGAAAGTCTTGGAATACGGTGCTTCAATCGGCGAGATTTATGACATCGTCGTCGAGAATATGGAACGCCAGGAGAATGGCTTAAAAGGCTAAGTCTTGAATTTTCTCAGACGTTTATTTATTCCAAATAAAAGTCTCTCATAAAAAGAGAGGCATTCCGGTAAAAATCAAAAAGCCTAGTTTGGCGTCTGGTTTTAAATGGGGAATAAAATCAGTTTTTTGATGGGAAAATAAGGCTGAGGAAAAGGCGGGGTAAAGGCTGGTGAATCAAAGGTAAATATGAGTAAGAAAAAAGCCCGATTTAATCGGGCTTTTTATGTAATCTATTGGTGCGGTCAGAGAGAATCGAACTCTCATGGTTTCCCATACGCCCCTCAAACGTACGCGTCTACCAGTTCCGCCATGACCGCAGTGCCTATTTATTATATATAGGGCGCCCGACCAAAAGCAACAGAAATTTTCCGAGAAAACATTTTAGGAAAGGGCTTTTTAAGGTTAAGAGGGAAAACGCGGGCCCGGGCATTCAAAAAAGGCCGGCTTTTTAGACCGGCCAAGCGGGGAAAAGTTTTATTTCTTCTGAATGCGTCCTTTATTTTGGCCTTTTGAAGCATGGACTGCTAGGGATGCGCCCTGGTTATCTGCCATTTTTTCGGTGTAAGCCATTGCCTCCGGCTTGGTGTCAAAAAGCTTGATGGCTTTTTCTCCTTTGGCAAGCTTGACTTCCCACTTGCCGTCTGATCTTTTGACCACATGATAAACTTTCGATGTTTCTGCCATAAAAAATATTCCTTCCTGTTTTCATTATAAGTAAAAAGACTTTTTTGTTCAATGATCGATGTTTTCATCTTTTTTTATCCAAACTTAAAACTCCAATTAACAAATGCTCTAAAAGTCCTTTAATTAGGGAATTTTTATTTAATGCCGGTAGAAAATTCCACTATGTAAAGGATGATAAAAGCGATTGAAAGGAAAAGAAGCGGAAGGTCTTTTTTATGAAAGCGGCCTGAAGCCAGATTCATGATAGTGTAGGAAATGAAACCCCAAGCTATGCCGTTCGAAATGGAATAGGAGACTAGCATGATTATAATCGTTAAGAAGGCTGATCCGACAGCGACCCAGTCTTTCCAGTCAAGCTTGACGAGGTTGATGAACATACAGGCACCGACATAGACTAAGGCCAGGCCCGTTACAGCTGAACAGGAGAAGACTGATAGAGCAGGATAAATAAGAATGGCTAGGAAGAAAAGAAGCCCGGTGGTGACAGCAGATAGACCGGTTTTTCCTCCTGCTTCAATACCGGTTGCGGATTCGGCAAAGGAAGAAACTGTTGTGGTGCCGCAAATAGCCCCAAAACAGGTCCCAATGGCATCTGTAATCATAGCCTGCCGATCGCTGACGGTGGGAACACCGTTTTCATCAATCATTCCTGCCGTGGTCTCGACGGCGACTAAAGTTCCGGCCGTATCGAAGAAGTCGATGAAAAGAAGGGCAAAAATCAAAGGATAGGCACCCGGTTTAGCTAAGACATCAAACCCATGAAAGCAAATTCCAAAGATGTCTTTAAAATGGCCTAGCGAGGAAAGGGAGTAGGAAGAATTGTAAAACTGGGGCATTCCTTCGACGCCGCAAGAGCCAAGGATGCCGGACAATAAAGCGATGACGGCCAAAGATATAATGACTGCGAATTTTGATATCCAGAAACAGACTTTGTTTTTCTTTGGCAGGCAGGAAAGGGCAAAGACGAGAAAAATCCCTAATAAAGCAACAAGGACATAAGGGGACTTAAAATCTCCGAAAGTCACGCAGGTTGCCGAAGAAGCCACGACGATTTTTGTGTCTTGGAAACCTATAAATGCTAAGAAGAAGCCGATGCCAGCGGAAATGGCTATCTTTAATGACTTAGGAATGGAATTCACGATAATGTTCCTTAAAGGAGTTAGAGAAATAATTAAAAAGAGGACTCCATCAAGAAAAACTAAGCACATGGACTGAGCAAAATTATAGCCTAGGTTAAGCATGACATTGAAGGCTATTAGAGAATTGATGCCCATAGAAGAAGCTAAACCGATTGGAAGTTTTCCATATAACCCCATGAGGACAGTGGCTAGGCCAGAGGAAATGGCCGTAGCCGCAAAAACGGCTGCATAAGCCGCGGCAAGAGGTATTTTTATATCACTATAAAGGACGATTTCTTGGACGTTAGCTAAATTAGCCCAGTCATAAGTGAGCATATTGGCGTTAACCGGAAGGATATAAAACATAGCTAGGAAAGTGACTAAGCCTCCTAGAATCTCGTTTACGGGGCTGGAATGCGCTTTCTGAATTCCAAAATAAGATGACAGGAAAGAGCCGAAACGGGTTTTAGGCTCCCAAGAAGGGGAAGACTTTGAAAGACTTTTGTCGAAAGACGCGTCTGTTTTTTCTTCCATGTTTTGCACTCCTTATAATGCCTGATCAAAGAAGTTAGATATCTCTACTTTTTTATTTAATTATAGTTTATATGGCCTTTTGCCGGCAAACAAAAATGGCTTCGGAGTTAAAAAGAGTGAAAATAATGGCGATAATGTTAAAAACCTATTTAAAGTGCGATAAAATCTATATAAGAAGGAAAAAGCCATGGATAACGAAAAGTTCTATAAGCAGAATGCGGTTTATCAGATTTATCCCCGTTCTTTTTATGATGCCAACGGAGACGGCATCGGTGATATCCAAGGCATTACGGCCAAACTTGATTATCTCCAGTCTCTAGGCGTGGGCATTCTTTGGCTGTCGCCTGTTTATCCTTCACCCAATGTGGATTACGGTTACGATATTTCTAATTACATGGATATCAATCCTGAATACGGCATCATGGCTAATTTTGAAGACCTGATCAGGGAAGCCGGGAAGAGAAAGATCCGCATCGTCATGGATTTGGTTATCAATCACACTTCTAATCAGCATCCATGGTTTAAAGCCTCTAAAGACCCTAAATCCCCTTATCGGGATTATTATATCTGGCGCAAAGGAAGATACGGCAACACCAAGCCGCCGAATAATTGGAAATCTAATTTCACCGGTTCAGCCTGGCAATATGACGATGAGGCCAAAAGCTGGTATCTTCACCTGTTTTCTAAGGAACAGCCCGATTTGAACTGGAAAAATCCGGAAGTCTTCCGCGAGATTGAAAAGATTATTCTTTTCTGGCTTGATAAGGGCGTATACGGCTTCCGCTGCGATGTAATCAACGAAATATATAAGACCACTTTGGATGATGGGGTGGGCAAGGGACCTTTAGGGGTGAGAGGCAGTGAGCATTACCTGAATCAGGAAGGCTGCCACTCAATTCTCCATAAGCTTTATAAAGATATTTTTGAAAACCGTGATGGGATGCTGGTAGGCGAAACGCCTTGCATCAGCTATCAGGATGCCAAAAAGTTCACCGAGGAAGAATTGAATATGGTCTTTTCCTTTGACCATACTAATGTTTCCATGGCCCGCATAATGTTCAGAGGCGGAAAGCCTCATAGCCTCGTCCGCTATAAAGAAGCTCTCATGGGGTGGCAGACAAATTTGGATTGGAACGCAGTTTTCTTTGAAAACCACGATCAGCTCCGTTCGATTGATCGGTATGGTGACCGGGGCAAATTCCGCGTGCAGTCGGCCAAAATGATTGGGCTGCTTAACCTCTTTTTAAGAGGAACCCCTTTTATCTATCAGGGCCAGGAGCTTGGCATGGTTTCGTATAAGCCCAAAGAAATCCGGGTGCACCGTGACTTAGTTCCAGGCAAAATAAGAGATTTAGCTTCGGCTCTGCCTATTCCGCGCGGTATGATTGATAACCTCTGTTATTTTTATAACCGCGATAACGCCCGCTCCCCGATGCAGTGGTCGGAAGAGAAGAATGCCGGTTTTTCTAAAGCCGACGATATCTGGCTTCCTGTCAACGAGAACTACGAAGAGGTAAACGCTTCTTCTGAAGAGGCGGATCCGGATTCTGTTTTGTCTTTTTATAAAGACATGCTAGTTCTGAGAAAGACTGAGCCGGCTTTGGCTGAAGGGTCGATTGATTTTCTGCCGTCTTCCTCTTCGCTTATGCTTTTCACGCGCAAAAAGGATGCGGATACCTTCCTGATCTGCGTCAATCTGACCAAAAAGCACAAAAGGCTGCATCTGCATCAGGGCGGTCATCTGATGCTGGCAGTCTATGCTGATGCAAAGATTTCAGAGAACATGGTGCTGAGGCCTTATGAAGGATTTGTTCTAAAGCTTGATTAAAAAGGATAGCAAGAAGATTATGTATCGCGTAATGGTTGTCGATGATGAGGAATCTGTCCGCCAGCGTCTGCTTGCCATGATTGAGAAGATGGGCGGGCCTTTTGAAGTGGTCGGAAGTTTTGGCGATGCCATCGAAGCGGAAGGTGCTTTGGCAAGCCTGAAGCCGGATTTGATTATCACCGACGTGAAGATGCCTTATATTCTCGGGACTGACCTAATTAAGATTGGCAAGGAAATACTCCCGCTATTAGAGTCAATTATTATATCCGGCTACGATTCTTTTGACTATGCCCAGCAGGCTATTGCCTTAGGGGTAATCGCTTATTTAACCAAGCCTTTGACCGCTGAGGATCTAAAGGCGGCTTTAGATAAAGCTGAAGATGTTTTTAAAAGACGCACGGTCACAGATGCGGATTTCATTATGCTTCGCTCCAAGCTTTCATCTTCTCAGGAAATCGTTAAGGAAAACGATATAATACGCCTTTTCTCCCGCACGACAGTAAGTTCGGAATTCCAGGCCAAACTGATGGCTGACGGAATCCATGTTTTGAAAAAATACCATATGGTAGCCGTCTTCGACCCGGATGAGAACATCGATAAGTTTCCTTCCAGCAAGGAAGAAAGGCTCCTGGTCTATTTTAAGAAATTCTTTTTCGACACTTTTAAGGGATATGACTTCAGCTTTGGCATCATGTTTGGCCAGCAGCTGGCGATTTTCCATTCGGATGAGCCGTTCGACTTATCTGAAATGCTTTTATTATTGAAGAACCTTCTGGCTCAGGTTCAGGCTGCCCTGGAGATTTCCATGTCCTGCGGTGTTTCGAAAACCGGCCAGGAAGGCAACTCTGATTTTCCTCAGATGTACCAAGATGCCCGCAACGCCTTAGCCTATCGGGCCCTGATGGGAACGGGGCAGGTTATTTCTTACGGCGATATCTTTAAGACGATATCCAGCGGGGAACACAAAATCGAAGACACCGCCTACGATCAGATTTCCTACGACATCCTTTATGACAAAGGAAATGAAGCCATAAAGGAAGTTAACAGTTTGATTGACTCAATTTCCAAGCCTGAATTTAAAGACGTTTATTTCTTCACCCTCTATAACCTTATGAATGCGGTCGTCAAGTCTTGCATTTCTCTGCCTTCATTATGGAAAAACGGCATCTCTGAAGGGGCTTTATTCAGCAAGGTCAGCACTTTCAAAAGCGGTGACGATGCTAAAGCTTTTTTTGCAGATCTTATTTCCAATGTCATGAAGATCAATGAGTATTTTAAAATCTCCGGGATGCAGACGACTTTCGTGCGAATCAAAAACTACATTGATTCCAATTACACTCAGTCAGCCTTATCCTTGGATAACATTGCCGACGAGCTGTCTTTTTCCGTCTCTTATATTTCTTCTATTCTGAAAAGGAATGGGATATCGTTTGCTAAGTATCTGACTGAGCTGAGGATGATAAAAGCCAAGGAGCTGCTCTCTAATCCTTCCAGCAAGATAATTTCGATCGCTGCTCAGGTTGGGTATGCTGATCCGTATTATTTTTCTCATTGCTTTAAGAAATACTCAGGAATGAGCCCAGATGAATATCGTAAAAAAGATGAAAATAAAAAAGCCTGAGACCTTTAAGGCCCGCTTTTTGATCTGGATGGGCATCTTTTTCGCTGTGTTTTCTATCGGCGTTTCTTTTGAGGCATACAATGTCTATGTTTCCGCTGTCCAAAAGACGTCTATGGAACAGATAAGAAAAGCCTCTGTTCAGTCGGTGGAAAACTACAACACTTACTTTAAATCTGTCATTGCCGTTTCCGGCGATGTCCAGGAATACTTGGATGGGAACGGAACCAACAAAGATTTGGGCGTCACCGCCGATCGGGCCGATGTGGCTTCTTTTTTAAATATGGTTGTCAGTCTGAAAGATGAAGTCCAGGATATCGGCCTTTTTGACAGCGACGGAAATTACTGTCTTGGCAATTCGGACTTTGACTCTTCTCTGAACAAACCCGACCCCGCAATGATTGCCCGAGCCGTGGCTAACCCTTCCACTTCCTTTTTCTCTTCTTTTGTTGAAAGCGTCAATAACACCTATTATTTTACTTTGACAAAATCGGCGAATTTCTATGTCTCTTCAGCCATTAAAACCGGTGTGGTCTTTGTGCGGTTTGATTTTTCTAATATCGTCTCCCTTATCGCCCGCACCGAACTGGGGGAAGGCGGGCACATTGTTATTTACGACCAGAATTTCGGAAAGATTTTCTCCTCCCAGATGAGCGGGGATGTTAATGCTGATGAAGCTGAAATAGCTGAGAATTTAGTCTTGGGCTCTAAAGAGTACAAGTTCGGCAATTCCTATTTTGTCATGTATCTTTCGACGATTGACAATACGACGTTCCATGTGGCGGTTATCACTAATGATTCAGCCCTGCATTCAGGCCTGACGACTTTCATCGTTTCCTTGGTTTTTATTGCTATTTTCTCTTTTCTGACTTTCATGTGCTTAGTCTCATGGCTCTTTTCCCGCCTGAACAAGCCTATTTTAATCTTGGAAAAACAGATGGAGGAAGTTGGCATCCCTCAAGAAGGGGATTTGATTCAGAGGCCGGAGCCTATTAAAGGAACTTTGGAAGTGGAAGTCCTCGATAAAGCCTATCTGTCGATGATTGACCGTATCAACAGTTTGGTTGTCAGCATTAAGGCCGAGCAGGATGAAAGAAGAAAGTCCGAACTTAGAGCTCTCCAGAACCAGATTAACCCTCATTTTCTTTACAATACTTTGGACTCGATTATCTATATGATTGACAGCGGCGAAAACGCTAATGCGGAAAAGATGATTGTCGCTCTTTCCCGCTTTTTCCGCATTTCCATTTCCAAAGGGAAGAATATTATCCCTTTAGGAAAGGAAATTGAACAGGTCGAAAACTATTTGATTATTCAAAAGATGCGGTTTGGAGACCGCTTCACTTATGACATCCAAGTCCAGGAGGGCTTAGAGAAGTATTTCGTCATCAAGCTTATTCTTCAGCCTTTAGTAGAAAACTCAATCGTCCACGGCTTTGATGAGCAGGGCTCAGAAGATGCCCACCTTGGAATCCGCGTTCAAGAGAAAAACGGTTTTATCAGTTTCCTGATTTCCGATAACGGGTATGGCATTCTGCCCGAAAAAATAGAAAAAATCAAAGCTTCCTTTAAAGACCCTAAGATTGAAACCGGCATCGGAGTCAAAAACGTTTACCAGCGCCTGAAGATTTACTACGGCGATAAGGCGGATCTGAAGATTACTTCTGTCTTGGATGAAGGCACGGATGTCGAGATCCTTATTCCGGTCGAAGGAGCCTTGAAAGATGAAGAGTAAAAGTTCCTTTTTCTTTCTTATCCCCCTGATGTGGTCTTTAGCGGGGTGCTCTCAGAAAGAAACAGTCAGCCTTTTCTTAGGCGATGACGGGGGCCATTTCTGCTCTTATCTTTCTTCTCTTACTGAAACGGCAATCAAAGCCAAAGAAAAAGGGGCGGTCACTCATAATTCCTATAAGTCTCAGCAGGAGCTTAACGAAAGCATTTCGGATGTTCTGGCCGACAGTGCAGTCAAAACCCTGGCGGTTTCCTTAATTGATGCTTCAGCCGGCAACAGCGTTGTTCAAAAATGCGCTAAATATGGGGCTAAAGTCATCTTCTTCAATCAGAAGCCTGTCGTTCAGACTGACACGGATGTCTCCAATGCCTATTACATCGGAACCGATTTAGAAACGGAAGGCCAGGAAGGCGCCTATGCTTTAGAGAAGCTGTTCGGCTCTGATCCGAAGAGCCTCAACGGCTTTGATAAGAACGGCGACGGAATCATCCAGGCGATTTACATTAAAGAAGGACATCGTCCGGAAAATGAAAGGAAAAGGTATGCTTCCTTTCTGTCACGCCTGAAAAAGGACGGCTATTCTATTACTGTTATCAATCAGGAAGAATGCCGGGGCAAAGAGGTAACTGGCAAGGATGTCATGGCTTCCATATATGCTCAAAGCGGTTCAATGATTGAAGCCGCCTTTTCGGATTCTGACCAAGTGACCTTGGAAGCAGCTGATTACTTGATTGAAGAGGGCTTGTTTGTCTCCGGCCGCAGTTTTGACAAGCAGGCTTTTCCTTTTATTTCTAACGGCGGGACTTCTACGGGCGCCAGCTTATTAAGTCAAGGGCTCATTTACGCTGATATCGATAATCAGGCCAGCGAGCAGTCCGAGGCTATCTCTGAGCTCGCATATTGCTTGGAAAAAGACGAAGACCCTGCTTCCAGCCTTCCTTTTGCCTTGACTGCGCGCCATGGCTATTATTTAACTCCAAAAGCTATTTTTTAGGACTTAAACGTACAAAACTAATTGTTTAAATTTATGCTGCCCGGTTCGAAGCAGATAAAATTAGCACTCTTGTATTGCAAGTGCTAAAAGGTTTGCTATAATGGTTCATGAACTTAGATTTAAGGAGGCAAATAATGAAAGAAGAAAAGGAGTTTCAGACGGAGTCGAAGCAGCTGCTGGATCTGATGGTCAACTCGATTTATTCGAACAAGGAGATTTTTCTCCGCGAGCTGATTTCAAATGGCTCTGATGCCATCGACAAGCATAAGTTCCTCGCCTTGAAAGGCGAAGACAAGAACTATGCTGCGAAGGATTATTTTTTACGGATTTCCGTCGATAAGAAGGAAAGATCCATCACCGTTACTGATAACGGCATCGGCATGGACAAGGAAGATTTGGAGAAGAACTTAGGCACGATTGCCCGTTCTGGCTCGAAGGAATTCCTGCAGAAGTACAAGGAGATGAAGGAAAACAAGGATGTGGACCTCATCGGCCAGTTTGGCGTGGGCTTTTATTCCGCCTTCATGGTGGGCAAGAAAGTCGAAGTCCTGACGAAAAAGCCGGGCGAAGGAGCTTTCCTTTTCGCCTCGGACGGGCTGGAGAAGTATTCTATCGAAGATGCTGCTTCAGCTCCGTTTGATTCCGGGAGTGCCGTTAAAGTGTATCTGAAGGACGATACGGAAGACGAGAAGTATTCCGATTATCTGGAAGACTACAGAATTGAAGAATTAGTTAAGAAATATTCCGACTATATCCGTTATCCCATCAAGATGGAAGAGACCCATACGGTTGCCGATAAAGGACCGGACGGTAAGGAAATCAAAGATAAGTTCCACGAGGAAAAGGAAGATAAAGTCCTTAACTCGATGATTCCTCTTTGGAAGAAGGCCAAAAAAGACGTCACAGATAAGGACTTGGCTGATTTCTATAAGGCCAAGTTTGACGATTATGAAGATCCTTTGTTCTCACTTTATATTAAGGCCGAAGGCCTTTTGGCTTATGATGCGCTGATTTTCGTTCCGTCCCACGCGCCTTATAACCTTTATTCTGAGAATTATGAAAAGGGCTTGGCGCTTTATGCCAAAGGCATTTTCATTCAGGATAAATGCAAAGAACTGGTCCCCGATTACCTTAAGTTTGTCCGGGGCTTGGTTGATTCGGATGATTTCCCGCTGAACATCTCTCGTGAAATGCTTCAGAAATCACCGGCGCTGAGCAAGATTGCCAGCAATATCGAAACGAAGATTCTGACCAAGCTTGCCGAAATCCAAAAAGATGACTATGAGGGCTATCTGAAGTTCTGGAAAATCTATGGCAACCACATTAAGTTCGGAATCTATTCTTCTTACGGGATGAAAAAAGAGCAGCTGCAGGACCTTTTGGTCTTCTCTTCGCTCAATGAGGAGAAGCCTATTTCCCTCAAGGCTTATAAGGCCAAGATGAAAGAAGGGCAGAAGTATATTTACTATGCCTCGGGCAAGACTCTTGAGGAAATCAAACTTCTTCCCCAGTTGGAAAAGTACCGCAAAGAAGGCATTGATGTCCTTCTTCTTCCGGATTCGATTGACGAGTTCTGCTTCATGATGATGAAGGAGTACGATAAGACGGAATTTAAGTCGATTTCTCAGGAAGACAAAGAAGATCTTTCCAAAGAGGAAAAAGACCGCTTGGATTCTTTGACGGCCGCCAACAAGCGCATTCTTGATGACATTAAGGCTTCTTTGGCCGGAAAAGTCGATGAAGTGGCTTTCTCCTCCAAGCTCATTGATTCCCCGGTCTGCATTACGACCAAGGAAGGGCTGTCACTGAATATGGAGCAGGTCATTAAGGAACAGCCGGAAGAAAAAGAGGGCGGGCAGGAAGCCCCGAAGGCTATTAAGGTCTTGGAAATCAACCCTGAGCATGACCTGTTCAAAGCCATTGCTAACCTCACTTCTGATGACGATGTCAAAGCCTATGGCAGCCTGCTTTATGATGAAGCCCTTATGCTGGAAGGCTTCGAAGTCGAAGATAAGACCGGATTTGTGAAGAACCTCAATGCGCTGATGCTTAAGGCCATTCATCCGGATACGGATAAGAAAGCCAGTTAGGCTTCCGAAAATAAAGAAAAACCCCTTGAGCCTTGTTTGGCTAAGGGGTTTTTCAGTTGTCTTTTAAAGGAAGGGAAGGCAGGCTGGAGTTTTCTCCTGGTTGGGAAGAAGACAAAGAGCGTGCGAAAGAATAGTGGATGAAGAGGCGGGCGAGCTGGCTGGAAGCCGAGGCGAATTTCTTCTTTTCCGGGGATTTAGACCGGCCGTAGGAAAGAATCAGTGTCTTGGCGGTGGTGAGGAAATTGCCGGAGAGATCGGTCAGTTCCTTTATTCCGGCTTCTTTGAGGAAGAGGAAAAGGTAATCCATATACTCTCGAAGATTTTCTTCCCCGAGAATGGAAAGCCATTCTGAGAAAGCCTTTTGGAAGGCTAAGGAAGTTCGGGAAAGCTGACCGGCCCTTTTAAAGCCGTTGGCTTCGACATGCCAGGTGTAAAAAGAATGCTGTTTCATTCCATTTTTGCCTTCGGCCTGGACAACTTCGTATTTATCGGTGCCGTTTAAGAGAATTCCAATCATGGAATCCTGGGGCATGAGTTTATGATAGCGGGGTTTAATGGCCTCAAAAGAGGGCACACCTATATAGCTTTTCTTAAAGCCGGGGCTGTCGAACATATAGACAGCTTCAATGCGGTCTTGGAATCTTTTTTCAGCGTTGATGGCGGCATAGCCGGCAATGTTTCCGCCTTTGGAATGGCCTGAAAGGATGATTTCGGTTTTGGGATCTAAAAGAGCAATAGTCTTCTGCAGGTAATCTAGGCCTAGCTGGTGCCCAGGCATCGTCCCATAGCAAAGCAAGGCATCTTCTTCCCAGCCGTAGATTTTCAGGTTTGTTCCTCGGAAAGTGATGACGGCTTGGTTCTTTTCGTTTAAAAAAGTCATAAAGCCATCTTGGATGGCATCTTGCTCAGAGTTTATTTCCTGGACATAGCCGATTTTTACTTTGGAATAGCGCTTGGAGCGGAAAAAAGCCCTGATAGCTTTCCGGAAGTTGGCAGGCTCGAGATTATGTTCGGCGATTTTATAGATGTTCTCGGTCGTCAGCAGAGGAAATAAACGCTTAAAAGGCTCGCCCGGCGTCAGAATGCGGCCAAACTCAAAATAAGAAGCCTGGGCAAAAAAAGCCAGGTCGATTTCGTTTAAGGGGAGTTCCTGGAAGGTCTTGTCGCGGTTGACCTGAATCCAGTCAAAGGCGAAAAGGGGCGCAGCAGGTTCTTTCAATGGGCCAAATAGTTTCATATTCTGATTATACTTTATCGGCTCTGGCCTTTTAAATAAAACCGCTTTACTTAGAGTTTGCTTAATTAAGGGCAGGGAATTAGAATGGACTCATGAAAAGGCCGATTTTATCTAATGCGAATCATCCTTTTGAACCTGTTTACGACGGGAATTCCCGCTACCTGATTTTAGGCTCTTTTCCTTCAGTTCTATCCCGTTCTTATGGCTTCTATTACATGAATCCGCACAATCGCTTTTACGCGGTTATCGAAAATTTATATCATGAAAAATGCCCTGAAAACATTAGCGGAAAAAAGAACTTCCTGCTTTCGAAAGGACTGGCCGTTTTCGATGTGGTTAAATCCTGCTCTTTAAAAGGATCTGAAGATTCTTCGATTTCCTCTCCTGTGCCGAACGATATCCCATATTTAATGGAAAAAGCACCTATTAAAAAGATCTTATGCAACGGAAAGACAGCTTATAACCTTTTATTGCGCTTTTATCCTGAGCTTAAGGCTTGTGCGGTCTGTCTTCCTTCGACTTCGCCGGCTAACGCGGCTTGGAGTTTGGAAGATTTATGTTCTGCCTACAGAAAAGAACTGAATGTCTTATAATGTTAGCGTAGCAATTAATTGAATATGGCAGAAAATACGACTCAAGAAGCGCCTATCGAAGACGAGACTCTTTCCCCGGAGGCTCTTTTAACGGCTTTGACGCGGGTTAAATTTTCCATGGGAAAGAAAGATGCCCATCTTCTTTATAAGGAGCGGACTTATACCCGTCACGTTAAATTAACTTTGATAGTCATCAATTCTTTCGCTCTCGTTTTGGCTATTTTCGCTTTGCTGACTTTTTTTAACATAGGGACGGATTTACCATACGGGCCCTATAAATATACTAATGTTGCTTTGGTGGGTGTAGCCTTAGGCCTCGATATCTTCTTCCTTTTTAAGTCTTTGATTCCGGGCTGGAAACTGTCTGGAGAGATTAAAAGAGGCGAGAAGGGCACTTATGCTTATTACTTCTTAAAAGATCTTATCGCTATTGAGATTTATCACGGCGTGGAGGCTTTTTCGGTTAAAGAGCCGGGGCAGCCTAGGGAAAGCCTGACCGCTAAAGAACAGGTTCGCTACACCTATAAAGACATCTACAGGCTTTTGGAGACACCTAATTATTTCTGGATGGAGTTTGTCGACGGGAAAGACTATTTCTTCCTAAAAAGCGCCGCGGTCAAAAGGAAACTTGATGTCGATGAACTGAGCGGCAAAATTATGGAAGAGTCGGGCCGGGGAATCTATATCGCCGGAAAAGATGCTGACATGCACTATAAGAACTGCGAAGAGGAAAACCGTAAGAATTCCATCGTCGTTGATTTGGTGAAGATGTTCGATCTGATTCTCGGGATTTTTTATGGGCTGGTTCTCCTAGCTAACTTCCGCTCAGGCCTGGATTTGGATTATGTCTTTTTGGGCTGGGTGGGTTTGGGACTTTTCCTTGCCTTTTTAATCCCGTCTTTCTTCCTCCGCCTTTCTCATCCGAGTCTGAATAAGAAGGGGTATAAGGGGGCGATGTGGGTTTTATCGGTCTTTGGCGCCCTTTATCTGGTCTTCGCTATCCTCGGCTCTTTATATGATTCCCTGACCGGTTTTGAAAAACGCTCTATCGTTTTGAAAAACGAGACCGGACTTGACTATCTTCCGACCGGGGCCGTCATAGATTCTTCAACCAGCTACCATAATCAGAAAGGCTCTTATCAAGACCCTTCTAACCCCGAAGTTTTTTATAGCCTTTATCTCCGCCCTCTGGAAGCTGATCTCAACAATGATACGCAGATTGAGATTCTGGAAAGCCATATTGCCTCGGATACGGAACAGTGGCAGGCCTCCATCAAGCCTATTTATATTTCCTGGTATATGCCCTTAAATATTCCGACTTCATCCTATAATGCCTACATGGTTTATGCCGTTACGCTGGGCACTTTCTTCCCGAAAGAGGCTCTTCCGAATTTGGAAGATGGCTACACCTCCATTCAGATGGAAACCATATGCTACAATACGGAAACGAACCATATTCTGCTTCTGTCCTTCAATGTGGTTAACGGGCATCGTCTGGATCTGCCTGTCGTCAGCTAAGGTTTCTTTCAGTTAATAAAAGCCTCCGTCAGGAGGCTTTTTTATTGTCGAGATAAGAGGCGGCGGCTTCCTCGAAATGGGAGTCGAGGTAGTCTTCCTCTTCCTTGCTGCCCTGAGGGATGAAATCATTAGCGGCGTAGTTTTCCGGGATTGAGGACCATTTCTCAATGAATTCTGTATAAAGCTGCTGCAGGCGGGTTTCATCCATCTTTTCGACTTTCTCGCGGGAAGGGAAAATAGGGTCGGAAAGGTAGATGACGATGCGGGGCTTCTTCAGGGATTTGAATAAGCCTTTCGGCTTCCTGAATGTCGTGCAGGCGAAGACCACGGGCTTATCAAATGTCCGGGGGTACTTAAAAGAACCAGCCTTAACGGGCCTTTGATGGGTGTAATAAGGCCAGATCGTGCCTTCCGGATAGATGACTATCGGCGCCTGATCGTGATTGAGGCGGTATTCAATGCATTTAAGGAAATTCCTGGCCGAGTGCAGATCTGAGGGAAGCGGAATAGCTCCCAGCATTGTCACACAGCCTCCGAGAAAGCGGGAATGCATGATGGTGGAAGCTAAAGACACTATGTAGGCTTTTCTTGGACGGCAGGTAAAACACTGCTGGTTCCACCCGTCTGCGGTCATGGTGTGGTTGGAATAGATGAAATATCCGGTATTCTTAAGCTGCCGACGGACATTTTTTAGGTTGACGAACTTGGTATGGAAGACGAGTTTTGAAACAATGCCAAGGACGGGAATAGCCACGGCATGATAAAAAAACCAGGCGGTTGAGCGCCAGAGCCAGTTTCTTTTGATGAATTCATAATCGGAAGGAAGTTTCGTGCCGGAAACCTGTATATTGGCGAAGTCTTCCGTTTTCTCCGAAGAATATATAAATGTTTTTCTTCTCATGCTCTGAATTTGATTTTAAAGCAAAAAAGTCCTTTTTAAAAGACATATCTTCTAGTCAGAAAACCACAACTGTCGTTTCGCCGGGAGTCTTCTTAAAGGCTTTTATGATTAAAAGCAAGAAAAAAGCGGCTTAAGGAGAAACTCAAGCCGCTAATCTTAACTAAACGTCTTTAAAGCATGACCCGCCGATGAACTCCCGGATAAGAGAATTGTTCGGGACATCTTTTTCATCGAGGTCCGAGAAATACTTTAAGAAGAGTATTAGCCTTCGGGCATAAACGTAAGTCGGAGACTCTTTAGGAATGGCGGAAAGGACCGGAAGGGCGAACTTCCTCATGACGCAGAGCTCATAAGGCAGAAGGGAATTGAAGACGTAGTTAGCCTCTTCCTGTGTCTTATAAATCCACTTGAACTCTCCGTTGCGGACGCTAGGCCACATGGCGATAGTTTCTTCAGCGGAGGAATGGCGGAATTTGGCATCGCGGACGATGCGGCGGATCAGACGGAAATCAGTCAGGGAAATCGGCGTGTGATTATCGATGTTTATCTGGGCCTGAGGCGCGATGAAAATCTTGAATTTGTTATGCTGAGCCACCAGAGAAGTCATCTGTTCATTGAGGGCATGAATGCCTTCGATGATGATGGGCTGATCTTTATCAAGCTTTAAGGTGCGTCCTTTGACGCGGGTTGAAGTCTTAAAATCGAGGTGCGGGAGCGTTACTTCCTCGCCTTCGGAAAGGCGGAGCATCTGGTCGTTGAAAAGATCGACATCAAGGGCGGAAATATCTTCAAAGTCATAAGTTCCGTCCGGGAGCGGCGTCATGTCTTTTCTTTCTTTATAATAATCATCGCAGGAAATACGGACCGGGCGCATGCCACGGCCTAAAAGCTGAAGTCTTAAGCGATTGGCAAAAGTCGTTTTGGAAGAAGAAGAAGGTCCGGCGATGCAGATCAATTTGATCTTCGTCGGAGAATGGGCAATCATTTCGCCGATTTCCGAAAGCTGATCGGAAACGTGGGATTCACACATCATGATGAAATCAGTTGGTCCGTAAGTCTTAGCGAAATCATTGATTTCGGCAATGGTGTCCAGGTTAACCCTCTTGGACCAGTCGCGGGTTTCTTCCAAGGTTCTTTCAAAGACCGGCTCCGGCTCAAAAGACGGAATCGTTCCAGCGCTTTCGGAACGAGGGAATTGGACCAAGAAGCCCGGCAGACGGGGAATAAAGTTATAAGAAGTCAGATACCCCGTGGAAGGGCACATATAGCCGTAAAGGTAATCGCAGTAGCCGTCGCACTGATAAAGGTGAACCATCGGCTCCGGCTTATAATCGAGAATCGCAATCTTATCTTCCATGCCGAGCTTGCGATAGATATCCTTGGCTTCTTCTTTAGAGACGAGCTTTTTCTCAATCGGGAGATCCTGTTTGACAATTGAAGCCACTTCATCTCGGATTTTGATCATCATGGAAATCGTCAAGGATTCATCGGAATTAAGTGGGGAAATATAAATAGAGCGGGAAACATCGTTTGAAAAGATGAATTTGTGCTCCGGATAAACACGGTTAATAGCCATGGCGATGACGTACATCATCGTATTCTTATAGATGTACTGAGATTCAGAATCGCCGTTAACAGAAAAAACATCGACTTCAGCCGGCCCTTTAATCTTATAAGCCAGTTCGCGCAGGCGACCCTGGGTCTGGGCTCGGATAAAGCGGAATTTATATTCCTCAGGAATCAGCGATTCAATAGTGACTTCCTGATCGCCGTTATAGACTAGATGCATTGTTTTCTTATCTTCCATGAACATACCTCCTATTAGGCTTTAAGCAAACCTAAATTTTAAGATAAAACAACTTCCCGGAAAGCCCTTTCAGAGCAGAGCGGTATTACAAATATAGTCTATTGGTGTTTTAATTTCAACAGATTTTTAACTTGGAGAGAATATGGTTAGCCAAAAGGGCTGTGACATCGACTTTCGAGACCTCTTCAATGCCGGTGAAGAAAGGGTTGGAATTGACTTCAGTCAGGACTGGCTCGCCGTTCGGGCCGAAAAGGAGATCGACACCGGCGTAATCTAAGCCGAGGACCTGAGAAGCTTTTTCGGCCGCGGATATAAAAGCCGGGGAAGGAGTGATTTTTTCTCCGTGTCCGCCGACAGCAATGTTGGAGCGGAAATCGTGGTCATTGATTCTTTCCATGGCGGCGGCCAATTTGCCGCCAATGGTCAGCATGCGGACATCTTTGCCGACCGAAGAAGAAATAAACTCCTGATAGATATGAGGCTTTAAGGCCAACTCGATGTCTTTTTGGATAAGCTCGGCTTCATTGCGTATCAGATAGACCTGAAGGCCTAAGGAACCGAAGCATTCTTTGACAATTAAAGGGTAACCAAGCTCCTGACCGACTTTTCGGTCAAAAGCGCTTAAGAGGCTTAAATCCAGTTCTTCGGAACGGAAACAGAGCCGGGAAGGGATTGTCTTAGGAGTCTTAATTCCCGAGCCTTCTAAAGCCAAAAAAGTCTTAAGCTTATCGTTGCATTTGATCATCGCTTCTGCGGAGTTGAAAAGAGGAAGCTTTTTCTCCAAGGCTAAGGCTAAAGACTCATCCTTATCCAGATAGATGCCAAAAGCGTATTTTGTTAAATCGGCATGGACGGAGGAAGAGGTCACATCAATATTTATGTCTAAGCTTCTTTTTACGTCCATCTCGACGCCTAAAGTAGCAAAAACTGAGACCAATCTTTGGGTCTTATAGACAGTAGCTTCAAGCTTTTTAAAGGAGTTGACAATTATTAATCCGTTCATATGGTCTTAAATCTATTTCTGACGCCTTTAAGTATAACATAACCTTTTAAAGGCGCATCCAGGGAGAAATGAAGAAAAAGAGCCCGGCGGGGAATAAAAAACTCTTGCTTTAAAAGGCCATATAAGGATATATTAATAAGGCGTTATTTGGGGCTGTAGCTCACCTGGAAGAGCGCCTGCTTTGCAAGCAGGAGGTAGCGGGTCCGATCCCCGTCAGCTCCACCAAATGGTCGCCAGACGCACACCCGTCTGATACTCGTATCGAAAGGGCGATTTGCGTTAAGGTTTGCTATTACTAAGCCGATGAAGCCTAGTATAAAGTAAGCCAATATTGAAAGGAGTCTCCCAGGCTCCTTTTTTTCTTGAGTGGATATTTCCACTCAACCCGCCACCCTAGTCGGTGGCTTTTTCTTTCTCTAAAATTTATTGCCACCGACCATATTAAATAGGGCCACAAATCAAAAAAAGTTTCCATTAGTAGTGAGGAGGCTTTTGCTTTTAAGGGTACTAACTTTAGGATCTTTGTTCCATTTGTAGTAATGGGAGTGTGAGTGTTTTTATGTGTATTTCGTTTTTTGGAATTTGAAACGGCAACTTTCGAGCTTACTCCAGCCTTTAAGGTGGAGAGAAAAAATTTTTGAAGCTAAAATGGAAAGCTTTGATGATTATCCAGCCTTTTAAGTGAAGGAAGATTTTTGGAAAGAGTTAAGTTTTTGTCTTTTTCCAGCCTTTTAAGCAGAGGGTGTTTAGCGTGGGAGTAAAGGAGGGCGGATATTTGAAAGAGAAACAAAATGAATTGAAGGAGATTGATGAAGTAAGCAAGGAAGTCTATGTGGACGTTCTTTCAACTATGATCCATAAGGTATTCAGTCAGGACCATAGAAGACTAACTGAACAGAGCATTGAGAGAAAAGACGAATTCTGGGTGGCAGAATTCAAGACCCATATAGCAAGATTCAACGACCAAGAATGCAAAATTTTGCTTAAAAAAGGGAAGAGCATAAGCGGGTGCCGCATTCTGCAGCACTCCTTATCTCCTCGCAGGCTCGGCAGTGGGAAACCCACATGACGATTTCAAAAAACAAATTAAGGAAAAAGATACAGATAATGCTATAAGAATGCTATAATAAATAAAAATTAAGGAGATTTAGGTATGGAACAACCAAAATGGAACGAATATATGCTGCCTGAATTACGCTTTCTTGCTGATGGCAAGATTCACTTTAGAAAAGAAATCATTGAGAATGCCTGTAAGACTATGGCCCTCAATGAGGCTTTAAAAAGCGAGACAGTTTCAGGCGGAGAACCCGTTTATCTCAATCGTGGTGGCTGGGCCCTAACATATTTGAAACAGTCAGGTCTTGTTGATTCGCCAAAGAGAGCATCGTTTTTAATCTCAAATTTAGGAAAAGAACTGCTAAATAAGAATCCCAAAACCCTAAATGAGGCAGATTTACTTTCGTATCCCAAATACCAAGAATTCATTGCTAGATCTCATGGAAAGAGTAAAAGCCATGATAGTAAAATAAGCGAAGATGAAATAGAGTCAAATTTGACGCCAGAGGAAATGATTAGCAATGCACAAAAGCAAATCAGAGCACAAGTTTGTACAGACCTTTTAGAAAAAGTAAGGCAAATGGACCCTTCTTCTTTTGAAAATCTTGTGATAAATGTTTTGGTTTCAATTGGCTATGGCAATGGCACTACCAATAGTGGAATACATACCGGAAAAACTGGCGATGGAGGAATAGATGGTGTTATCAATCAGGATAAGCTCGGTCTTGACACTATATACATTCAAGCAAAGCGATATAAAGAAGGCAACAATGTCACAGGACATGATGTTCGAGACTTTGTTGGAGCATTGCAAGGCCGTGAAAGTAAAGGATCACGTAAAGGTGTCTTTATTACGACGTCCGACTTCACTAAAGAAGGCAAGGAATACGCTGAAGGAATCAAAGATGGGAAAGTAGTTCTTATTAATGGTGACGATCTAGCTAATTTAATGTACGACAACGATGTTGGCGTTTCAGAAAGCAAAGTCATTAAAATCAAAAAGCTTGATAGTGATTTCTTTGAAGATTAAGGTAAAGTGAAACATGGATTACCCTAAAGTTGTAAAGAAATTAAGAAAAACTCTTCTTCTCACACAAGAAGAGTTTGCAAAAGAGATAGGTGTTTCATTTGCAAGCGTAAACCGCTGGGAAAACGGAAAATGCGAACCAACGATGAAAGCTAAGCGTCAAATTAGAAAACTTTGTATCAAAAATGGGATTGAGGAGTGAATATGCAAAATAACAAGCTTGAATTAACATGGTATGGTAAAGACAAAGAACCGGTTTTAGAACCTAGGATTTTACTTGAAGACAAATCAAAAAGTTTTTCTGTTGAGCCTGAGATTTCTTTAATTGATTCTAAAGTAACCTTTAATAACATGCTGATTCATGGTGATAACTTATTAGCATTAAAGTCTCTTGAAGAAAAATTTACAGGAAAAATTGTATGTGAGTATATTGATCCACCATACAATACTGGAACGGCTTTTTCTACCTATGATGATAATTTAGAGCATAGTATTTGGCTTTCTTTAATAAAGCCAAGAATAGAGAGCCTGTATAGGCTTCTTGACCCTGAGAAAGGCACGCTATGGATTAGTATTGATGATGATGAACGTGATTATCTTAAGGTCCTTTGTGATGAAATTTTCGGTCGCCAAAATTTTGTTACATCTGTGATATGGCAAAAGAAGGGCACTAGAAGCAATGATGCAACCTGGTTTTCTGATAATCATGATTACATTTTGGTATATGCAAAAAACAAAGCATTATGGAAAATAAATCATCTTCCTAGACCAGAAGGAAGCGAAAAAGGATATTCAAATCCAGATAATGACCCTAGAGGACCTTGGGCATCAGGACCTTGTCATGCTAAAACACCAAATGATAAAGATATTTACGAAATAACAACTCCTAGTGGAAGAAAACTTATGCCACCTCCAGGAACAAGTTGGAGATTTTCAAAAGAAAGATTTTTCGCTTTAATTCAAGACAATCATATTTATTTTGGAGAAAAAGGGGACAACGTTCCTAGGTATAAAAGATTTTTAACAGAAGTTCAGCAAGGATTTGTACCACTTACTATTTGGCCAAGGGATGAAGTTGGTGATAATCAAGAAGCCAAAAAGGAAGTAAAACGATTCAACCCAAACCTTGTTTTTCCAACGCCAAAACCAGAAAGACTTTTAGAAAGAATATTGCAGCTTGCTACAAAAGATGGAGATATAGTTTTGGATTCATTTTTGGGATCGGGAACTACTTCTGCTGTAGCTCAAAAAATGAATAGAAGATGGATAGGAATTGAGATGACCGACGTGGTTTATACTCATGATAAGCCTCGTTTAGATATGGTCATTTCCGGTAAAGATAAAGGCGGCATCACGAAATCTACTGGTTATGAAGGCGGTGGCGGATATAAATTTTATGAATTGGCTCCAACCCTTGTTGTAAATGATGCTTTTGGAGAGCCAATCATTAACAAGAAATACAACGCTGATATGCTGGCAAGTGCAGTAGCCTTGCATGAAGGCTTTACTTATTCTCCCGATAAGGAGCATTTTTGGAAACAGTCTAAGGCCAGTGAGAATTCCTACCTCTTTGTCACAACTATGCATATTGATTCGCCTTTGCTCGATAAGATAGCAAACGATATGACAAAAGATGAGTTTCTGATAATTGCATGTAAGACTTTTGATGAAGAATGCTCAAGGCTTTATAAGAATATAGTGATTAAGAAGATACCTGAGATGCTTCTCGGGAAATGCGAGTTCGGTAAGGATGACTACAGCCTTAATATAATCAATCCTCCAACATATGAGGATGAAGATGAGGACGAAGACAATGAGAAATAATGATTTTCCTGAATACACCATAGATTATATTAGTGGCGTAATGAGTTTGAGAAAGCCTCAGACTCAGAGCTTGCGAATATTAGATAGTATTTTGTCTATGGTTGGTCTTCAAAAAGGTGGAGACTTTTCTCAGATAGCCTCTGACATCCATGATGTTTATCCCACTTTTACAGCTTTTGATAGAAAGTTCCCTTCTTTTACGTTTGCTTTGGCTACTGGTGTTGGAAAGACGAGACTGATGGGCGTATTCATCACTTATCTTTACACGAACTATGGCATTAAAAACTTCTTTGTAGTCGCACCCTCTTTAACGATTTATAACAAGCTTACCAATGATTTATCTAATGAGAGCAGCCAAAAGTATGTCTTCAAAGGAGTCGGATGCTTTAATTATCCGCCAAATATTATCACCGGAGAGGACTATCGTGATAAACAGGAAGCTGCACTTTTAGGCCCAATCAATATCTATATTTTCAATGCCCAGAAGTTTAATAGCACTGATGACAAAAGAAAGATAAATTCTCCTAATGAGAGGCTCGGGGAGTCTTTTATGGATTTCCTCCGACAGAAGAAAGACTTGGTTGTAATCATGGATGAGGCTCATCATTACCGTGACAATTCCACAGGCGATGCTCTTGATAGTCTTAATCCTTTGCTTGGATTGGAACTGACTGCAACACCTCAAGTTGTCAACGGAAAAAAGACTGTTCCTTTTCGCAATGTTGTAATAGATTATCCGCTTGCAAAATCAATCCGTGACGGATATACGAGAACTCCTTTTGCTTTGACCAGAAAAGATCTTGAGAAGAGAAACTGGACTGATGATGAGATGGATAAGATGATGCTGGAAGATGGCATTACTTGGCATGAGCACATACGTGGAGAGTTAAAAGCCTATGCTTTGAATAATCGCGTAAGATTAGTTAAGCCTTTCATGTTGGTTGTCTGCACCAATATCGAACATGCCGCTAAGGTTCTAGATTATATTAAATCCGATTCCTTTAAGGGTGGATATTACAAAGATAAGGTAATCAAAATAGACAGCGGTAAATCAGGGGAAGAAAAAGATGAAAACATCAGTCTTCTTCTTGGAGTTGAAAGCTCAAAGAATCCTGTCGAAATAGTCGTCCACGTGAATATGCTCAAGGAAGGCTGGGATGTAAACAACCTATACACGATTGTTCCATTGAGAGCCGCTCAAAGCAGGACTCTTATTGAACAGACAATAGGAAGAGGTCTAAGGCTTCCTTATGGAGTAAGGACCGGGAACAAGGATGTTGATTCGGTTACTCTTACTGCACATGATAATTTCCAAAGAGTGATTGAGGATGCTCAGCGTGGGGATAGTATCTTCAGAAAAGAGAACATCATCAGTATTGAAGATGTCGAAAGCACACATCCTGAAGAAGTGCAGACTAAGTTGGACTTTGGCGATGGTAAGCATGAAGATTTCTTTGAAGCAAATCCGGAATTTCATGATACGGATAAATACAGCGGGATTCTTGATGCAATCCAGAAATACACTAATGATTGCTTAACAAATCCTAATAGCAAAAACCAAACCAAGGAAGAGATTGCACAAGCACTGAACGATAAGATTTCTAACGATAAAGACTTGGCTCAGGTCCAAAAAGAAAATGATCTAGATGCCATTTTAATTGCTAGATTTTGTGGATATGAGATAGATAGGCAAGAAAAAGCTCTTGAAAATTATACCATTGCTTTTCCTATAATCGAAACCGAGCATGATGGCGAAGAGGTTAACTTTTTCGAAGATTTCGACCTCGATGTGTCAAATATGAATTACACCCCTGTTTCACAGGATGTTCTTAGGGCCAATATGCTTCATCCAGAAGACACGGTTATTATGAAGACCTATGATTTGAGTTTCACAACGAATCCAGTAAAAACACTTGTTGCGATGCTTAGATCCAAATCAACCGTTGACTACGAAAGAGACTCGGCTCTACTAGCAAAACTCATTGGTCAGTTCATCTGTCATTTGAAAGAAAAGTACAGCGATGATGACATCCATAACATTATCTATGCCAATAAGCATGATATTTCTGATGCTATATTCAAACAGATGATGAAGCATTATAAGTGCAAATCAAAAGGACTGATTGAGTGCGTTAAGAGCGTCTCAATGGATATTGTCAAACCTGTCTTTTCTTTTGCTGATAACTATTCCAATGTCAAAGAACTGCGTGATGAAATAGATGTCTCTAAGATTAAATCTTTGATATTCAAGGGCGGAAAGAAGTCAATCCTAAATTACAACAAATTCGATAGTAATCCAGAGAAGGATTTAGCTATTGCATGTGAAGATTCTCCTGAAGTGCTCAAATGGCTTAGACCAGCTCCCGAGCAGTTCAAGATTACTTATAATCACGGAAGGAAGTATTGGCCAGACTTTGTTATTGAGACTGCTGATTGCTGTTATCTTGTTGAAGTTAAAGGAACAGATATGCTGACTGACCCGGATGTCATTGCTAAAAAAGAAAGAGCCGTATCCTATTGTGAGAAGGCAACCGAATGGTGTTTAGCAAATGGACATAAGCCTTGGAAACACTTGTTCATTCCTTCTGATAAAATTTCAAGATCATCTTCATTTGCTGGATTAGCAAAAGCCTATGAGGTGAAATAATCTGTTTCTAAAGTAGTAGACTATTCTTAATTGATAGGAAAACCCTAATTGCTTACGCATAAGAAGCACGTAAGAAAACAAAGCTTCTGGCAAACTGTTAACGGAGGCTTTGCTTATGCGTGGGGTTATTTATGCTCGTTATTCTTCCGACAATCAAAGGGAAGAGTCTATCGAAGGGCAGTTGAGAGATTGCCGTTCTTTTGCCTATTCCAGAGGCATTGAAATCATCGACACTTATGTCGATAGGGCTTTGTCAGCCAGGAGCGATGACAGGCCGTCATTCCAGAAGATGATTAACGATTCCTACTCGAATGCTTTTGATGCAGTCATCGTGTGGAAGTCTGACAGGTTCTCCAGGAATAGAAGGCAAGCCATGGACTACCGAGATATCCTTAAAAGGAACAAGGTAGCGTTTCTTTCGGCTACGGAAGTGAATCTAGACGGACCGGAGAATATCCTCATTGAGGGAATGAGGGACTCCTACAACGAGTATTATTCAGCCGAACTCGCAGTGAAGATTAAACGTGGAGAGAAGGACAATGTCATCAACGGGAAATTCAATGGTGGCAGGGTTGCCTTTGGCTACATTCTTAAAGACGGAAAACTTCTTGTAGATGAAGAGAAAGCGGAAGTCGTAAGAGAGATATTTCATCAATACGCCACGACTGATTTCTCATGCAATGAATTAAAGATAATGTTGGAGAACAAAGGTGTGAGAAAGAGAGACGGAAAGCCTTTATCCCATGGCACTATCAGCAACATATTGAAGAACAGGCTTTATCTAGGCGAATACACCTGGGGTGGAACCACTAACAAGAATTGCTATCCAGCCCTCATAGATGAAAAGACCTACGAGATTGTTCAGGATAAACTAGAAAGGAACGCCAACCACAATCAAATCTATCGTTCAGGCGACAATAAAGGCTATATTCTAACCGATAAACTCTTCTGTGGTGTCTGTGGAAGTAAAATGGTCGGTGAGTCATCAAATAGCAGGAACAAGACTTATCAGTACTACAAATGCAAGAGAGCCAAAAAGAAGCTTTGCAAGATGAAAGTCATACCAAAGAAATGGATAGAGGACTTTGTAGTAGATTCAACCATGGAGTGGCTTAGAAATCAGTTCGAGTTTGATGATTTAGTCGATTCAGTGTATGAGCATGAACTGAAGGGAAATCCGATGATCAAGGAAATCGAAATGAACGTAGTTTCGGTTCAGAAGAGAATGGCGAATATCATGCAGGCTATTGAGAACGGAATGGATTCTAATGACTTCAAAGCGCGCTACGACGAACTGAAAAATGACAAATTGAAGCTCGAAAGAAGCCTTGAGGAAGAGAAGATGAAAAATCCAGTCTTGAGCAAAGACCAGATAAAGTGGTTTCTCAACCAATTCAGGAGCATGTAAATCAAAACTCCGAGGGACAAAAAGAGAATCGTGGATAATTTCGTCAATTCAGTCGTGATAGATGAAGACACGAAAAACGCTGTCATTACCTACAATTTCCGCACCAGGACGAATAGAATGCATCAAGAAGAGATTGTTGCGTCTAGTGAATTGATAGCTCCACCAAACGAAACATCAGACGAACCGCATGCAGGAATTAATGTTCCTCGACGGCGCCTTCGTCTTAAGGCTCTACTTGGTAAGTCAAGTTAGGACCGCAAGCAAGAAAGAGGGTTCAAAAGTCCTCTTTTTTTTGCATATAATAACTAGATTAATCACAATCCCAATGAATGAAAATATGTACTCGAAATATTAACATGCAAAGCCGATAAAAAGAAGTCAATTCTTAAAAATTTGGTCTCTGATATGAAGCGGCTCGATTAAAGAAAAAGAAGTTTTCTCAGAAATCTTTTCTGGATTTTAAATAAGGTGGATTCATTATTCTTTTATTTACAGGACAATTTTAAATTAAGCCTAAAAAACTCTTTATTTTATTGCAGATTGATAAATAAGATTAAAAACTAAAGAAGTAAAGATTAAACGTAAAAGATAAGGTTAATGGCGAGAGCAGCAATGCTAAGGCTAAGTTCAATATTGCGAGAATAATATAAGGAATAGTTCTTTCGTTCCAACTGCTCGGGGATAAATAGCCTAAAAGCCAAGCGCAGAGGTGACCAAAAGAAGAGCCAGACTTGGCTTGGAAATTTGCGTCTCGGAGCCAGGAAGGAGAAATTTTCCGGCAAACAAAAATGAAAATGCCTACAGCACCTAAGAAAAGGAATAAAGCAGTGCAGAACCAAAGAAAAATGGCCATATAATTTCCTCCTTATGTTTATAGCATTTTGTGCCTTTATGGCTTAAAAAGGCCGATTTTAATATAGAAAACTATTATGGTTAAATTGGAAATTAGTTTAAGCCATAAGATCAAAAAAGGCTTTGAATATAAGGGAAAAAAGAGAAAATTAGACAAAAGCCTAACATTGATTTATACTTTAATTATGAAAGCACTTAAATTTGGCGTTGTCGGTGTCGGCAATATGGGAAAGATCCATTCGGAGAACATTTTTCTTAATCGTCTGAATGGCGTAAAGCTAGGGGCCGTTTCTGACTGCGATCCTCAAGCTCTGAAGTGGTGTAAGGAGCATCTAAAGGGTATTCCCGCTTATCAGGATTATCACGAGATGCTGGATAAGGAAAACCTTGATGGTGTGGTGGTCGTTACGCCGCATTACTTCCATCCCGAAGTCGCTATAGCCGCCTTGAAGGCACACTGCCATGTCTTGATTGAAAAGCCTCTGGCTGTTACCTGCCGTGAAGCTAAGACAATAATAGCGGAAGCAGGGGCTCACCCGGATTTAGTCTGCGGAGTTGCCTTTAATCAAAGGAGCAATGCTGTTTACCGGAAAGCCAAGGAAATCATTTCTTCGGGTCGGTTGGGAAAGATTCGCGCCGGCCGTTATGACATATCAGATTGGTATCGTCCGGATTCTTATTATCGTATGAATCCTTGGAGAGGATCTTATGCCTTGGAAGGCGGAGGTTGCTTAATTAATCAATGCCACCACCAGTTGGACATTATCTACTGGCTTTTAGGCCTGCCGGAAGACATATCCGCTCACTGCCAGACTGTCGATCGGAAGATGACCGCTGAAAATGATGTTACGGCTGTTTTATCTTATCCTGGCTTTGATTTTGTCTTGACGGCTTCTTCTCATGACCTGAAAGGGCAGAATATTATTGATATTAGCGGGGACTTAGGACGGCTAGTAATCGAAAAGACCAAGATGACGGCTTATTTCCATGAAGATGAAGTGAAAGCCAATAAAGATGCTGAAGGATACGGTGGCGTAAAAAGCAAGGCCGAAGTTTATAAGTATGGATGGCAGCGGCTTAAGGATGATAAGGCTTATGGACAGCAGCTTCGTTCCTTAAGAGCCTTTAGGAATGCCATTTGGAAGCAAGGCCCGCTTCTGGCTCCCGTTGCAGAAGGCTTAGGTGCTGATGAGCTCCTTAACGGCATCTATATGTCCTCTTGGACCCATCAGAGCGTTCATTTGCCAGTGGATGAAGATAAATACGATGCGCTGCTTAAAGAGCAGATTCAGAAAGAGAAGCATTCAGCTTAGAATAAATAAATAACCAAAAGGAAAGAAGGCCGGTGTCATATAAACCGGTCTTTTTTTCAATGGGGGAATAAGCATGCGCTTTTCTATCAAGGTAATCCTTTTTTTCCGACCTCTTTTATTTTAAAAGTCTTATAAAAGCCCAAAATAGCCTTTAATATATAAAAAGAGCCAATAAAAAAGCCATTTTTCATAAACACCCATTTATACATTTGTGTCTTAAAAACATTGAATTAACCATGTAAAAAATATAATCTTTATAGATAGAAAACTTTTTTGCTTCAAAAGAGGTAAGATTTATGAAAAATCTGTTCAAAACGCCGGCTAAGAAGGCACTTGTTCTCCGCTTAGGCGTTATCGCCCTGTTTGTTGTCACATTCGTTGTGAACCTTGTGGCTCTTCTGAATAAACTCAGCGGTTATTACTCCGCTTTCTCCATTTGGAAATTAGCTGATACCACTAATGCGGCTTTTGCTGATGAGCAAGCCTTTGCCTTCATTATCCGCATACTTTTCTTCGCTTCGTTAGCCCCGATACCTCTTGCGGTCTGGAGCCTTATCGTTAAAAAGAACTTTGGCTTTTACATTGGCATTGTCTATAACTTTGTCTTTTCGATCCTGATTATAGCTTTCATGGCCCTCTTCCAGGCGAGCAGCGCCGGCGTTCTCATCCTAACTATTGTAAGCATCGTATTGAATCTCTTGGCTTTTGGGCTGACTATCTGGGCTGGGCGAGCCGTGAAAAAAGATCCTGAGGCCCCTAAAGAAACGCCAACAGCCAACACTAAGATTGTGTCTTTTGCCGTTTTAGCTTTAGACATCATTGCCTTAGGCGTTTTGATTTCCTTATTCTTCCTGCCTTTGTATCAGCTTCTTTCCGGAACTAACGTCACTAAGACCTGCATCCTTTTCAATGCGCTATCTTCTGAGAGCATCGATATGGCGGATGTCATTGCCTTCTTGGTCGTCTTCGGGATGCTTATCTGCTGCCTTCTGTACTTTATTTCCTTCCTCTCTTATTTTTTCTCCGACAAGAAATTCTTCATTGCCAAATCAAAACACATCATCTTCTTTAATCTCGTGGTTTCTTTAGCTTACTTCCTGACTGGTTATTTTATCGTTTTCTTCAATGTGACCAACGGTCAAAAAGCCGCGACGACTTCATATATTCCGACTTTGTTTATGTGCGGTGTCACCGTAGCCTATTCAATCTTAAAAGGGCGTTTTGATGCCGCTAACAGCATCGTGGTCGTGAGGAATGATAAAAAGTCTAAGATGTTCCGCATCGAGCCTCTCCTGTTTGTTTTGCTTGTCACGGCCATCACTGGCATATCTCTATTCCTGAATATCATTGTTATCAACGTCGATACTTCTATTTATACCAGCAATGTCACTTTAACCGGCATTCAGCTTTTGCAGGATCACGCTAAATTAGGTTCTGGCTATCAGGCCCTGACCTTCTTCCTAGTCATCATGCTGATGTGCTCGGGCATTGGGCTTCTGCTGACAACTACGGCTTTCTTCTCCAAGTATAAGCACTATGGGAGGGTGGCTAAGGTCACGACTTATCTGAACTGCTTCTTCATGCTGGTCTTGGGCATTTCGGGCTTTTATTTCAGCATTGCCCAGGAAATAAACAAAGAAAACATTACTAAGCTATTAGACTATTACCGCCTGACTTTAACCGAACCTTATGAATACACGATAACGACTGATGAAATCTACGCTTTAGCCGCTGATGTTGTCGTTCTGGTAGTCATGATGTTCCGCCAGGCCTTAGACCGGGATATGCCCGATATTACTGATGTCAATGTCCACGGCATGGAAGGCGGAGTTAATAACGGTCAGGCTAACAATGGCCCGGTTCCGTCTTTAGCTCCTGCGGCTTCTAATCTGAGCGGCGGAAATCAGCCTGCCCCGGCTCCTGCGGGTGCAGCTGCTCCGGCTGCTTCGGTTTCCTCTGGCAATAAGCCAGGGCTTATGGAAGAAGTCCCGATGGATTTTGATCCGTGCCCGGCCTTTACGGAACTGGATATGAAAGCTGATGCCTTTAATAAGGATCTGGAAGAGAGAAAGAAACTGTCTGCGACTGATTTCACCTTGAATTCCTTGATTAAGTTTATAGTTGAATACGCCCGGGATTCCCGCCTTCATCTTTCTTATTCCCAGGAAGATATTGCCACTTTCGTCTCCGGTCTAGCCGCCTGCCGTCTTTCCATTCTGCAGGGTATGTCCGGAACAGGTAAAACTTCCTTGCCGAAGATTTTCTCGGAAGCTATTTATGGTACCTGCGATATCGTCGAAGTCGAATCTTCCTGGAAGGATAAGAATGAGCTTCTGGGCTACTATAACGAATTCTCGAGAAACTATACTCCGAAAAAGTTTACCCAAGCTTTATATAAAGCTGCCTTGAATAAGGAAATACCGACTTTCATCGTCTTGGATGAAATGAATCTCTCGCGCATCGAGTACTATTTCTCAGATTTCCTTTCGCTGATGGAAAACGAAGAGGATAAACGCGAAATCAAGCTGCTTAACATTAATCTGGCCAGGGAAGAAAAGGGCGAGAAGATTCCTTATCTGGAATTGGAAGAAGGGCATACGCTCCACGTGCCTACTAACGTTTGGTTTATCGGCACCGCCAACCGCGATGAATCGACCTTCGTCATCTCCGATAAGGTCTACGACCGTGCCCATACGATGAATTTCAATAAGCGTGCGCCGAAGGTCCGTGATTTCTCCGACCCGATTCCCAAGAGATTCTATACTTATGAATCCATTAACCAAATGTTCGCTCAGGCGAAGGGCAAAGGGACATTTGATGCTGAAAGAAATCCTCTGATCAAAAAGGTCGAGGAAATCCTTTCTCCTTTCAATATCTCCTTCGGCAACCGTATTCTTAAGCAGATTGAAGACTTCGTTAATGTCTACGAGGAATGCTTCAAGGGCCAGGATGTCGAAAATCAGGCTGTTGAAACCATTCTTTTAAGCAAGGTCGTGGCCAAACTCGAAGTTAAGACTATCGACAACAAAGATGATTTGGTTAAGGAATTTGAAGCCCTCAACCTTCACAGATGCTCTGATTTCGTTTCGAAGCTCAACGAAGACTAAAAGGGGCTTTGCATGAATAAGGATATAGACGACAAGCGCCTTTTGGAAGAGTACAGCCGTCTGCAGTCCCTTCTGTCGACGATGAACGGCTTTCTAAGCAAGCATTCTTCCATCAGCTACATCGAATTTGATTACTACACCGTCCATGACCTGACTCTGTTCTCTTTGGAGCCTGATTTTGATTTTGAGACCCTGAAGGAGACTATCGACAAGATTATGCCGATCATCTCAGCCATGAAGAGAATCTTTGGGAAGCCCATCATTAATTTAAAGGATACGGCCGATGTCCTGCCGGTTGAGACGGTCCATGTCATCAATCAGGAGACCATCCTCCATTTGGCTAACCACTCTCAAAACGTGGCTGATATTACTTCCCGGGGCATAAAGCCCAGGAAGCTTCTGACCCGGGTCTATGAAGATGACTACGGCATTTATGAAAATGCGGTGTTCTGTAACTTCGTCGATATCCTTCTCAAGTATTGCCGGCGTAACCTAAGGGCTTTGAAGGATTTGGTCTACGCTAACGAGATCATGGAGTTCAATATCCTCGAAAGGCTTAATCACCTCAATTATTTCCTCGCTTTAGGCAAACTGCATACCGGGTATATCCGTGATTTTGATAAGTATTCATCCATTTCCAAGACCCTTTATAATCGGCTGTTGCTTATTATCAATGCAATCCAGCCCCGCCTGAATAAGCCTCTTTACCAGAAAAACAAACACCGTAATCCTAATTTGGAAGTCCGGAAGACGAATATCTTTGCCGGCCAGAAAGATTATCATCAGGTTTATTTGGCTTACAAGTATTTCCTGAACAACAAAATTACTGCCGAAGAGAAGGTTAAGAAAGAAGACCTGGATTTCGGCCTTATGGAGAGGAATTATTTCTACTTTGTAGAAATCCTTTCTTTGTTCGCCATCGGTCACTTCAATTTTGAGACCGACCCCAGTGCTACCCTTGACCTTAATAATCTTCAGGCATCTTTCACCTTCAAGAAATGGAAGGCTGAAATCAAAAACATCGCTAAAGAAGCTGTGCAGATCGATATTATCAAAGACAAAAGATATCGAATTATCCTGGCTCCTTCGATTGATTATCAATTTGATGATACGCTTTTGGATTTCAAGGAAAAATACGAAGCCGACGAATGCATCGTCTGCAGTCCTTTTGAAGAGGAATATCTCACCCGCCGTTCGATGTTTGTCTCGATGGAAAACATCGAGTCTTTCCGCCGCCTCCAGCAGGTCATCCTCCGGGGCATGATTTACGCCGATGCGGTCCATGCCGACTGTCCCTTCTGCCAGGGAAGCCTGGTATTGGATACGAATAATGGAATCTATGAATGCGATTCCTGCCGCACGCAGATAAAAGAGGCTGACTGCCCAGAAAGCGGAAAGAAGTATTATTTTACTCGGATTTCCAACCTCAAGAAAATCGATATTAAGCAGTCCGATTTCTCTCGGTCTGACCTTTGGCTTTATCAAAGAAAAGTCGAGTCTTCAATGTATTTCCGCAATATAACTAAAATTGACAGCCGAAGGCAGATTGTCTGCCCGATTTGCGGGAAGACCCACGAAGACAAGAAGACCTAGCTGGCTTAAAAGTTCCTTTAATCAAGTTATTTAATGGGTTCAGGCTTCCAAAATCGATGGATCCCGGTAACCTAAAAGGATGGCTTCCATCCTTTTTTTGCCGAAATCATAGGCCTGTATTAAGCTTTTTGCCTTAAACTCGGTCTGCCTTAACGGGGCATCCAGAGGAATATAAAGGCCTCTTTCATACAAGGAGAAAAAAGGCTTCCGATTTAAATCTGAAACCAGGACTTTTTTGTTGAAATTATTGAGCCCCAGAAGAGGGGTGGAATGATAAGCCGGGACCGAATCAAAGACAAAATCGAATGTTTCCTCTTCAATATGCTTGTCCTTCTGAATGGCCTTGAGAAGCTCGAAGGGAACATTTGCCGTATAGCAGGAATCTTCAAGTATCAGGATGCGGCCCCGTCCGAAAAGGCCATAAGACTGCCGAATAGCCTGGTGGCGGATATCGAGGTCTTTGACGAAGTGCTTTTTGATACCGTAAGCGGCAGTTGTGCCTTCGACGACTTCTTCGATATTGCCTTGAGAGATGATTAGTTTCTGATCCGTGTCGCAGACCGTCATGCCTAAATAGACCGGAACGGGCAGTTTTTCTAAACGCTTGAATCCTTTTTTCTGGCAAGCCTGGAGAATTAAGAGGGCTAAGGGCTTATTATCAATCACGCCAGTTAAAGAAAGCGTCAGGTGGAAAAAATCTTTCCTTTTATGAGAAAGATAGAAATCTTTGATTTCATTAGGGGTATAACCGGCGCTTATGAGGATGGCGTGAACGGCGCCCATGGAGGAACCGGAGAGAAACGAAGGGCGGATATCGGCATCGTATAAAGCCTGCAAGGCGCCAATTTGGGCAAAGGCCTTGGCCCCGCCTCCGCCTAGGCAAAATCCGTATTTCATATTTATCTTTCCTTTCTGATTTTCAGGAAACAAATTTAATTTAAAATATTATATCAGAAAGGGAAAAACCATTGAAGGCAGTTTACCAGAAAAAAGAAAAGAGTCTAAAAGCCCGCAAGAAAGCAGATTTATGCAGGTCTGGACGAAGGCAGGATAATAGATAGGCCTCAGGCATTGTGCTAAGATTAAAGTGTAAAGGAAACGGTAATTTATGGCGGTTTCATCAAAAGAGCTTTTCGTTAAAGAATTCGGCTATCCGAGCACGGAACATTACTTTGCGCCGGGGCGGGCTAACCTTATCGGGGAATATACCGATATTGCCGGCGGCAACGTTCTGCCTTTTGCCATTCAGCTCGGAATTGACGCTCACATAAAAGACCGGCCCGACCGGACTGTCTGGGTTTACTCCCTCGGGGAGAAACAGTCTTTCAGCCTAGATAATTTGGTTAAAAGCCCCTGCAAATGGCTTAATTATGTCATCGGCGTCTTTTATATCTTCAAAAAGCATGGGGTAGAAATACCTTATGGCTTCGATTGCGCTTTAAACAGCGACCTTCCGACCGCTTCCGGGCTTTCCTCTTCCGCTGCCTTGGAAGTTCTTTTCGCTAAAATCATCCAAGTTAAGGCTGGGGGAAACAAAGTCTCGGACTGGGAAATTGTCAAATATGCCAAGCAGACCGAAAACGAGTTCATCGGCCTTAATTCAGGAATAATGGATCAGTTTGCCTGCACTTTCGGCCGTAAAGGCCAGTGCATGCAGCTCAACACCCGAACCTTAGATTTTGCTTATGCTCCTTTAAGCCTACCAGGGTGCGATATTGTCATCATGGCTTCTAATAAAACCCGCTCGCTGGCTGAATCAAAATACAACGAGCGAGTCGAAGAAGTCAGCCAGGGCTTAAAAGACCTGAAGCCTTATCTGGATTTCTCTTATGCCTGCCAGATTCCTTTAGAGGAACTGGAAAAATATAAGGACAAGATTACTAATCCGGCTTCCTTTAAGCGCCTGAAACACCTGATTTCAGATAATCAGCGTGTCTTGGCGGCTCAAGGGCTTCTCAAAGAGGGAAAAATCGACGAATTCGGAAAGCTTCTCTACCAAGGACATCTTTCGATGCAGAACGATTTTGAATCCTCCGGGCGGGAACTGGATACTTTGGTCAGCCTCGCCATGAAAAACGGGGCCAAAGGAGCCCGCATGACTGGGGCCGGCTTCGGGGGCTGCGCTTTTTTCATCTCTGATAAGCGGGACACCAGACGCATCGTCAGCGAAGTTAAGAAAGGCTACAAGAAAATCTGCGGCCTGAAGTGCGACTGTTATGTGACCGCGGCCTATGACGGTGTCGAGCAGAAGGAGATGGAAAAATAATGACCACCGATCAGATTATTGCCTCCATCGTGGCCTACGGCCTGAAAGAAGGCCTTATGGGCCCGGAAGACGAGACCTACGCCATCAATAAGCTCCTGCATCTTTTCCGCCTCAGCGAATATCATGCTCAGGCTCCTTTGAATGTGGAGCCGGCTTTGGAGCAGGCAATCCGGCTCGGGCAGGAAGAGAAAATCGAAGAAATTGAAAATCTCAATGAGGCCGATGCCTTTGAGGCGGAAATCATGGATCAGGTCCTTATGCGCCCGAGCCAGGTCATCAAGGCTTTCTGGGACAAATATGCTTCTAGCCCGGCTATGGCGACCGACTGGCTTTATAATTTTGCCATTAAGTCCCGCTATGTCCGTAAAGACCGCCTGGAGAAGAACATCGGCTATCCTTTCAAGGGGGAAAGATGCAGCTTAGAGATAACCATTAACCTTTCTAAGCCGGAGAAAGACCCGAAAGATATTATCAAGGCTAAGCAGATGAAGTCTTCTTCCTACCCTCAATGTGCCTTATGTGCGGAAAACGAAGGCTTTTATGGGTCTTTTAGCCAAGCCGGAAGGTCTAATATCCGCCTTATTCCTCTCCGATTGAACGGGGAAGATTTCTTCTTCCAGTACTCGCCTTATGGTTATTTTAACGAGCATTGCATCGTCTTGAAAAAAGAGCATGTGCCGATGGAAATCAATTCGGACACATTTAAGCGCCTTTTTGCCTTTGTCGATATGTTTCCGTCTTATTTTTTGGGCTCCAATGCCGATTTGCCTATTGTCGGCGGCTCGATTCTTTCCCATGAGCATTATCAGGGCGGGAAGTATGTTTTCCCGCTGGATAAGGCCCCTTTAAAAGAGACTTTTTCCTATTCTGCCTTCCCAGGAGTTAAGGCTGCGATTGTGGACTGGCCGCTATCAGTCATCAAAGCTTCTTCCTCATCCCGAGAGCAGCTTTTGTCCTTCGGCTGCCATGTCCTAGAGGCCTGGCGTGCCTATGACGATTCTGAAAACGGCATTTATTCCGAGGAAAACGGCGAAAAGCACAATACTCTTAATCCCATTCTAAGAAAGAACGGGGATGAATATCAGCTGCTTTTAGCCTTGAGGAACAATCGGACCAGCCCGGAATATCCTTTGGGCATCTTCCATCCGCATCCTGAGCTGTTCCACATTAAAAAAGAGAATATCGGCTTGATCGAAGTCATGGGCTTAGCAATCCTGCCGGGGAGGCTGAAAGACGAACTCAAGGCTTGTTCGGCCTATCTGCTTGATCCGCTGCTGACGCCTGACCCGAGCATTGAAAAGCATCTTGACTGGCTTAAAATGCTTCAAAGTAAGTATCCGCATGTGGCCAAAGAAGATGCAGAGAAAATCCTTTATAAAGAAGTTGGCTTGGTTTTTGAGCAGGTCTTGGCTGACGCCGGTGTCTTTAAAAAGACCCAGTTAGGCCAGGAAGGCTTTAGGAGATTCATGAGATCCTTATGAAGAAAGAATATTCTTATGGGGCTGTGGTCCTGAATAAGGCCGGGCTGGTTCTGATTGAACACATGGCCTTAGGCCATACTTCGCTTCCGAAAGGGCATATTGAGGCCGGAGAAACGCCTAAAGAATGCGCTTTAAGGGAAATTAAAGAAGAAACGGGCCTCTGTGTTAACCTGGACATGTCTTTCCAGGCTTCGGTCTGCTACTGGCCGCAGCCGGATGTCTTTAAAGAAGTCACTTTCTTTCTGGCATCCTATGCTTCCGGCACTTTGACGCCGCAGAAAGAAGAAGTCAATTCTTTGGAATGGGTCAGCTTTGAAAAGGCTCTGCAGGCGATGACTTATGGTTCCGACAAGGAAGTCCTTCAGAAGGCGAAAGCCTTCTTGGAGAAGGGAAAGAGGCCTTTATAAGCCTGATTTGGCTTTATAAAAGTCATGGTGTAGAATAAAAAGCGCTTCGGCAGTAAGGAAAAACAGAAAAATGCAGAAAGTCTGCCTCGTCGACCATGGAATGAACAAAGTCTATAAGCATATAGGCTTTTCTTTCGGATACCTCTTTTTAGGCCCGTTCTACCTCCTCTGCCGTCTTGATTTCTGGGGCCTGCTGCTTATTATCGTCTATGCCTGGCTGCTGCCGATCTGGGGCATGGAGGAACTGCTGAATTACTTTACTTCGCTGGGAGCCAGCGGGAATTTCTATGACGGCATTAAGGCTGTCCTTCTTTTCTTCCATACGCCTCTGGCTTATACACCTAATCCCTATATAGGCATCATACTGTGCCTTATTCTGCATCTGACCTTGTCTTTCCAGGCGGATAACCGCTTCCTGAAAAGAACAATGAAAAAGAAAAGCCTCTATCCTTTCTCGGAAGAGGACGCCCGCATTCTTATTTATTATCGGGTGGCCAAGAAAGATGTGGCTTTGGCGGCTGATGTGGCTCGCGCCGAGCACCGCTTTGACCAGGCGGAACAGGTTTGGGAAGATAAAAACCTTACTTTTACTACCATGCTGACCCGGGCGGATATCCTAAAAGCCGAAGAGAAGATTCCTGCTGATGTTCTTTCCAAGGAAGAAAGGCATAAGCGGAATGCGGACCTGCTGGAAAAGGGAGTTATCAATAAGGACCAGTATGAACTGCTGGAAAAGCGCGGCAGCACGTCGACTAAAACCAAAGTATAAGGCCTTGTAAAAGGCCTTTTTTTATGAAGCAAAGAGAAAAGAAGGCAAAAAAAGAGGCTCCCTGAAGAGAGCCTCCATTGTTCCGTAATAGAAGTTTAGAGCTTTCTATTGTAGAATTCGACGATCTGCGACTCATTGATTTCGGTCGTAAGTTCGTTTCTTTCCGGCTGACGCGTGAGCGAACCGGAGAAAGTTTCCTTGTTGACTGAAACATAAGGGACAGTCGAGGTTGCGGCTTTCATGGCATCCGCGACGATGGCGAATTTCTTCGCTTTTTCAGAGAGAGCGACAACCTGTCCGACTTTAACTAAGTAAGACGGGATATCGACTTTCTTGCCATCGACGGTGACATGGCCGTGGTTAACCAGCTGACGAGCCTGAGCGCGAGTGCGGGCGAATCCTAAACGGAAAATGACATTGTCCAGACGCGATTCAAGAATTCTCATGAAGGCTAATCCGGTAACGATCTTCTTATCCGCCTTAGCGATTAAGAAGAGTCTTCTGAACTGACGCTCAGAGACGCCGTAGGTCATTCTCAGCTTCTGCTTTTCAGCAAGCTGCTTTCCGTATTCGGACTGCTTCGGACGTCTGCCCTGAGTGGCGAAACCGTGCTGACCCGGCGCGTAGTCTCTCTTTTTCAGTTCGACTCCGGTACCGAGGACGGAATAGCCTAAACGACGGCTGACTTTCCAAGTAGGTCCAATGTAACGTGACATAATTTCATACCTTTCTAGCAGGGTAAGTACGAATCCTTCTCTCCGGATGGATGGCTTCGCCTTTATAGCTGGGTTACTTTGGTGCCAATCATCGGACAAGAGAATATTCGCATGCTACGCATGCAATAAATAATATAGAAGAAACGTGCCCCGGTGTCAAACAATTTCATTCGTATTTATATATATAAGGGTAAGACCTAGAAAAAAAGGGTTAATTGCGGAAAGGAAAAAAGCTCTTGATTAAGTCCGCTTTAGCGTATTTTAACTAGGTTGGACGCAAAAAGGTTCATAAAGTCTTAAATTAGTTAAATAATAGTAGATAAATAGTAAAAGTAAACGTTTTTTGGTCTCAGAAAGGTACATCCCAGGCGGAAAGAATGGATTAAGATAAACTAAAAGGATTGAGAAGAATGGAAATAACAGCTTTTAAAGATACCGATTTTAAAGAGCTTAAAAGTTTTGCGGAGCCGATTTGGGAGAAGACTTACCATGGGGTTATACCCGAAGCGCAGATTGCTTTTCTCGTAGAAAAATACTTTTCCTTGGCCGGTATCGATAAATATCGGTCTTTAGGGTATAAATACGCATGGATCGGGTCCGAAGGGACTAAGGCAGGCTTTGCGGCTTGGGTGGATAAAGGGGACTGCATTTATCTGGATAAGCTTTATCTGCTCAGCGCTTTTCAGGGCCGGCATCTGGCCCGAGAAGTTTTTTCTTATCTGATAAAAGAGTATAAAAAGCCCCTTGAACTCAATGTCAACCGGAATAACCTCCGGGCGGTGCAGGCTTATCTGAAGGCAGGATTCGAAATAAAGGAACAGAAAGATTACCTGCTGGAAGACGGAATGATTAACTCCGACTACATTATGGTCAAAAAATCCCTTTAGCAAAAGGGAATAAGGCCAACCGGCAATTGACTATAAGGGTGCTCGACTTTATAATTTATTAGTATATTTAGTACTGCTTAGGAGGAGAAACTTATGGGTTACGATTTTAAGGCCATTGAAGCCAAATGGCAGAAGAAATGGAAAGATGCCGAGCTTTATAAGTGCGACGTCTACGACTTTTCCAAGCCGAAGTTCTATATCATGGATATGTTTCCTTATCCTTCGGCCCAGGGCCTCCATGTCGGCCATATTGAAGGCTATTCAGCCACCGATGCCTATTCGCGCTTTAAAAGAGCCCAGGGCTTTAACGTCCTCCATCCGATGGGCTTTGATTCTTTTGGGCTTCCTGCCGAGCAGTACGCTATAAAGAACAACAAGCATCCGGGGCCTTTTACGGATGATAATATTGCAAATTTCAAGCAGCAGATGGATGCCTGCGGCTTGTCTATCGACTGGTCCAAGGAAATCCGCACTTCGGATCCTTCTTACTATAAATGGACGCAGTGGATTTTCCTTAAGCTTTTTGATAATAAGCTCGCATACATGGAAAACCGCCCGGTTAATTACTGCCCGATGCTGGGCACTGTTTTGGCCAATGAGGAAGTCATTGACGGCAAATCCGAGCGCGGCGGGTACCCCGTCGTGCAGATGGATATGAATCAGTGGGTCCTGAAGATCACCGCCTACGCCGATGTCCTGCTTAAAGACCTTTCGCTTTTGGATTGGCCGGAATCGACTCTGACGATGCAGAAAAACTGGATTGGGCGCTCAGAAGGCACAAACGTAGTTTTCGATGTACCTGATAAAAAGGTCTCCTTTGAAGTGTTTACGACTCGTGTAGATACTTTGTTTGGCTGCACTTACGTGATTTTGGCACCGGAGAATCCGCTGGCTGAAAAACTTATAACCGCGGAGCAGGAAAAAGCCTGTCAGGAATATATATCTGCTTCCAAAGGGAAGACGGAAATTGAAAGAACCGCTTCTGAAAAGCCTAAGACTGGCGTTTTCACTGGCTCTTTTGCCGTTAATCCTGTCAATGGGAAGAAGGTGCCGGTCTATTTAGGCGATTATGTCATCGCCACTTATGGCACTGGCGCTGTTATGGCCGTTCCGGCTCACGATGAAAGAGATTATGCTTTCGCCAAGCAGCATGGCCTGCCGATTATTCAAGTTATCGAGGGCGATATATCTCAAAATGCCTACGTTGAGGACGGAAAGCATATTAATTCCTCTTACGCCGATGGGCTGAATATTGCGGAAGCCTGCCAAGTGATACGCCAACACCTGATTGAGATGGGGAAAGGTTCCTTGAAGGTCAATTATAAGCTCCGCGATTGGCTTTTCTCGCGTCAGAGATACTGGGGCGAGCCGATTCCTATTGTTCATATGGAAGACGGGAGCATGGTTCCTGTCTGCTATTCTCAGCTGCCCTTGGAACTTCCGGAGCTGGACGACTATGCGCCGGCCGGCAATGGCAAGCCTCCGCTTTCGAAGGCCGAAAAATGGCTTAATGTCGAAATCGGTGGGAAGAAAGGCCAGCGGGAGACGAATATCATGCCTCAGTGGGCTGGTTCTTCTTGGTATTACATCCGTTATTTAGATCCGCATAACGACAAGGAAATTGCCGATAAGAAACTCATTGACCACTGGCTTCCGGTGGATCTGTATATCGGCGGGTCCGAGCATGCAGTCCTCCACCTGCTGTATGCCCGTTTCTGGCATAAGTTCTTAAGAGACATCGGCGTCGTTTCCTGTCCGGAGCCTTTTAAGAAACTCCGCCATCAGGGCATGGTTTTAGGCTCAAATGGCGTCAAGATGTCGAAATCATTGGGAAATGTTGTTAACCCCAACGAATGCATCGAGCAGTTCGGAGCTGATTCTCTTAGATTCTATGAGCTCTTCAAGGGCCCGATTGATCAGTCGCTTCCGTGGTCGGATGATGGCCTTTCAGGGGCCAACCGCTTCCTTAACCGCGTCTACCGCCTTTATGCCGATACTGATTTCCAAAAACTCTGGTCGGAGAAGGACGATGGAAGCCTGGTTACGCTCTACAACCAGACCGTTAAGAAAGTCACTGCGGATTACGAGGCCTTGCATTTCAATACGGCTCTGTCCCAGCTGATGATCTTTGTTAACGCCCTTTACCAGGCAAAGTCTATTTATAAGCCGTATCTGGTTTCTTTAGCCCAGATGCTGGCTCCTGTCTGCCCGCATATCAGCGAAGAGCTTTACGAGCTTTGTGGTGAAAAAGGCTTCATCGATTTCCGGCCGTGGCCGAGTTTTGATGAGTCTAAGACCATGGAAAACGATGTTACCATCGCTGTTTCCGTTAATGGCAAGCACCGTGGAAACATTCTTTTCCCGCGGGGAAGCCAAGATCAGGAAGCGGCCCTGAAGAAGGCGGAAGAGCTTTCCGAAGTCGGCAAGTACATTGAAGGACACGAAGTGGTTAAAGTCATTTTCGTTCCGGACCGCATTATCAACATCGTGGTGAAATAGCCGAATTGTGGCGTTTGTGTGGTAAACTTAAGAGGATGAAAAAGCCATCGGGGCTTTTTCCTCTTTTTCAGGAGGCTAGGATATATGCCGGCAAAATACATTCCTATTACGACTTCTTTCCCGCAGGGCAAGGCTTTTTTATCGGCCAAATCCCTCTCAGAGATTGCCAAGTCGGCCTTGGTCGACATGCCTAATGTTTCTTTCCAGGCAGCTTCTACAGCTCCGGAAAAGGGCGGCATATCCATCAAAGTCTGCCGGGATATCCTGACATGGCTTAAAGACGGTCAGCCTGTCATCACTATTCACGTTTTGATCCGCTCCGGAGAGAATGCCTCAGCTCTCTCGACTTTAATTCAGAAGGACGTTTCCGAATCCATCCTCTCGTTCACGGAGATTCCGACCTGCAAGGTTGATGTCCGCATCGACGGGATGTTTTAAACTTAGAAAGCAAAGAAGGTTTTATATGGAAGACAAAGAAGAAAAGCCAGTCGTAGCGGGCACAATTGACACGCCTGCCGCCGAGGAAAAGGAAGAAAAGGGCCCTTCGCGCAACGATCTGCGCGAAAAGGTTATGGATGCGGTCTATTCCTGCCTTATTTTTGAGACCGCGAAAATAGATTACGATGCCGAGACGGTCTTTAACGGCAACCTCAAAGTCAAGAAATTCATCGATGCGGACCCTTACGCCCAGCTGACTTTTGTCACGGCCATGAAGAAAAGGGATGAAATAGTAGCTTTAGTGGAGCCTAAGCTGGTCAAATGGAAGTTTAGCCGCTTGAACACCTCAGCCCAGGCTATTATTTTAGTGGCTGTCGCCGAAAGCAAGTTCACTCAGCAGACGCCTAAGGCCGTCGCCATTGACTGTGCTGTGGATTTTGCCAAAAGATATCTAGATCAAAACGACTATAAATATATCAACGCCGTTCTCGACAAGGTCTTATAAAGCCTTGAAGGAAGGGAGTTTTCTATGGAAGGCTTTTTGAAGAAGAAAGGGGAATACACCGTTAAGGAGATATCCTCGATTCTCAGCCAGGTCATTTCTTCTGAGCTTTTCATGGACATTTCAATCCGCGGGGAAATCGTCTCCAAATCCGAGAAAAACCGCGTAACTTACATGACTCTGATGGATTCTTCCCAGTCAGACCTGCCGGCTAATAAGAAAGACACCATCCGCGTCGTTCTTTTTGATTGGTACGCCAAAGACATCACCTGCTCTTTTGAAGAAGGAGACGAAGTCGTCGTTCAAGGCAGCCTGAATTACTATGCGCCGTCTTCCTCTATTTCTTTGCGGGCTACTTATATAAGCCCGTATGGGGAGGGAGCCGAACTGCTGAAGCTTAAAAAGCTTGAAGAAAAGCTCACGAAAGAAGGCCTTTTTGATCCGAGCCGGAAAAGAAAGATTCCGACGGATGTCAAAAAGATTGCCATTATCACTTCAGCCTCAGGGGCCGCTTACCATGACATCATGGAGACTTTATCCCATAAAGTCCCGGTCAGCACTGTTCTTTTTGACTGCCTGGTCCAAGGCCAGGATGCCCCGAGTTCGATGATCAGAGCCTTGAAAAGGGCTTATGCTTCCGATGCTGATTTGATTATCTTTGGCCGCGGCGGTGGGTCGAAGACGGATTTGTCCTGCTATAACGATGAGGCTTTGGTCCGCATGCTGGCTTCTTCGCCTAAGCCGGTCATCACCGGCATCGGACATGAAATCGATCGGTCTCTATGCGATTTGGCGGCTGATTATTACGCCATAACCCCTACGGCGGCTGCGGATGCGGCTTTGATGAACCTAGAGGATGTCCTTTTATCTCTGAGCCAAATGAAGGATAATCTTTCTAGAGCCTTCCAAGGCAGACTTGATAAAGCCGCTTACGAGGTGGCTGACCTTTATAAGAGGCTGGAGGAAGAGAGTCCCTTGGTTAAAATCAGCCTTCGTTCGGGTCAGATTAAAGACAAGAGCGCGATGCTAAATCAGATGTTCAGCAACGATTTCCTTAAAAGAAAACTCCTGTTCGCGGACCGAAAAGCCGCTCTAGATGGGGCCTATAGGCTTTTAGGGCTGCATCCAGGCCTGGCTTTGATCAGAAAGCAGGGCAGCGACGTGAAGTCGGTAAAAGACCTTAATCGCGGCGATGAAGTTGAAATCGGCTTCAGCGACGGGGTGGCCTTAAGCACAATCAAGCAAGTATTTTAAAAGGAGGATGGAAACATATGGATGAGAAGAAAATGCCGGAAGAGAAGAAACTGACCTTCGAGGAAAAGGAAAAAAGGATCGATGAGATCATCAGCAAGCTTCAGAAAGACGATAAGCTTTCTTTGAAGCAGACGGCTGACCTTTACAACGAAGGCAAGCGCCTCTTGGCGGAACTCGACCGTGAGCTGGACGAGACAAAAAAGTCGGTTTCGAATGAAATAGTAAAAGATTAGTAAATATTTAGTACCTAATTATAACAAAATGGCTGTTTTTGACTTAAAACACTTCGATTATCACACCATCAAAGACATGTCCGCTAGCCAAGAAGCTGATTTGGCAGAGGCCGTCCGCAAGGAGATCATCACCCAAGTCTCCGCTTCCGGCGGTCATCTTTCGTCCAATCTAGGCGTCGTGGAACTGACCATCAGCCTTTTAAAGGTTTTTGACCCGGCAAAAGACGATATCCTTTTTGATGTGGGGCACCAGTGCTACGCTTTTAAGATTCTGACAGGCAGGGATTTGTCATCTCTGAGGCGGAAAGGCGGAGTCAGCGGCTTCCAGGTCCTTAACGAATCTCCTTATGACCGGTTTGAATCCGGCCATTCTTCCACTTCCATCGCTGCTGCTTTAGGCATTGCAGCCGCCAAAAAAAGGCTTGGGGACGATTCTTTTACTGTCGCGGTCATCGGAGACGCTTCTTTTGCCAATGGCTTGGCCATGGAAGCTCTCAATTCTATCGATGATAAGGTTTACGGGAAAATAATCATTATCCTCAACGATAACAATATGTCCATTTCGAAGCCTCACGGAGCCCTTTCGCGCTTTTTTAACCGCATCCGCACTTCTTCTTTCTATCAGGAAGGGGCAGGAAGCTTCAAGAAGGCCTTTGATCATAACGGACTCCGCTGGATTTATAAAGGCGGCCGGGCCGTTAAGAACTTCACCAAGAAAGTCTTTACCCAACCTAACTTCTTTGATTCTTTCGCCTGCTCTTATCTGGGTCCTATTGACGGGCACGATTTGAAAAAATGCGCTTCTTTCCTGAAGCGAGCTAAGTCTATTGACCATTCAGTCATCCTTCATGTCCGCACCAAGAAGGGCAAAGGCTACGCCTTAGCTGAAGAGGATGAAGAAGGCTATTGGCATGGAACCGGGGCTTTTGACCCTGAGTCCGGTTTGCCTCTTAATGCGCACCCGGAGCTGCTTTCTTTCTCCCATGCCGCCGGGGATGAAGTCCTGAGCAAGCTCAAAGATGACCCTAAGGCCGTCCTTATTTCCGCTGCCATGCAGAAGGGAGCTCACCTCGAAGAGGCTTTTAAAGCCTTCCCAAGCCGCTGCTTTGATGTCGGCATTGCGGAAGACGAGGCGGTGTCTTTAGCCTCCGGCTTGGCTTTAAAAGGCTTCCATCCGCTCGTATCTATGTATTCGACCTTCCTCCAGAGGGCTTACGATGAAATTCTTAACGATATCTGCCGCATGCATCTTCCGGTGGTCTTTTTAGTAGACCGCGTGGGTCTTATTGGGGCGGACGGATCTTCCCATCAGGGCATCTTTGACGCGGCTTTGGCGGCCAGCATGCCGTCAGCCACCGTAGTTGAGCCTCATGACCTGGTCCAGGTTCATCAGGCTATCAGGGAAGCAGACTTCACTTTCAAGGGTCCTTACTTCATACGCCTGGAAAGAGCTTTCGGCGAGAAAAAAGAATTGGAAGACGCTTCTTATCTGTCTTCTAAAATGGCTGAATATGCTATGAGCGGGGAGGCTTCTTCCAGCCAGGCTATCATCCTTGTCGGTCAGGAGGGCAAACAAGCCTTTAAGGACCTTCAGGGAAAAGAAAATGCCATTCTGCTGACTAAAATCAGACCGATAAACCCGGAATTAAGGCAGATTCTGGTTTCTAAGCAAGATATCTATTTTTACGATTCTACCTCGATTGAAGAGGGAAATCCGGCTATGGTCTTCAGCGCTTTAGTCGACAGCGGCTTTGCCGGGCGGGCTCATATCCGCTGCGTGCCGAAAACCTTCGTGGAGCATATGTCCAAAGAGGAACAGCTGACCCAATGCCAGCTCGATGAAAAAGCCTTAAAGGACTTCCTGCCCAAAGGCGGAAATTAGTGCTGAATTAATCCTGGATACCAGCCTATAATTAATAGGAGGCAAGAAAAAATGCTTTCCGAATTGCGAATCAAGAACTTTGCTCTGATCGATGACGCCGACATTATCTTTTTGCCTGGGCTGGATGTCCTAATCGGCGAAACCGGGGCCGGGAAGACCTTGGTAGTTGAAGCTATAGCTCTTTTGGAAGGCAAAAGAGCGGAATTCGACAAACTGCGCGATGAAACTCAAAAAGCCTTTATTGAAGGCACTTTTACGCTTTCCGAAGACTTTATTAAATCCCATGGGGAACTGAAAGAGTATCTGGATGGGAACACTTTGACCGCCAACCGGACTTTGCTGCCCTCCAAATCCGCATTAGCCCGCATCAATGGGGAAACTGTGTCTTTGGCGACGTTAAAAGACATCATGAGCCGCGTCATCGACGTCCATTCTCAGCAGGACACCTCGCTGCTTTACGATATGAAGAACTACCGCCCTCTTTTAGACGCTTACGGAGCCAAGAAGCGTCCCACGCATAAAAAGGCTCTGGAAGCCTTTAAAGAGGCTTTTAAAGCCTATAAGGAAGCCGTGGGCGCTCAAGAGGCCTTTAAGAAGGAAAATGACCTCGCTCAGAAGGAATTTCTGACTTACCAGGCTCAGGAGATTGAAAAAGCGCATCTGCATCCTAACGAAATTGAAGACCTCAGCCAGGAACTGGCCTCGATGGAACAGTTTTCCAGTTTGGAAAATGCCTATAAAGACTTAGACGGCTATTTGAGCCAGGGAGAAAACGAAGCCCTCTCAGACTGCCTTTCATCCGGGCTTTCCCGGAGGCTGGCGGCTTTTAAGGGCACGGTGCTGGAAAAGGAGGCCGAGAAGGCTTTGGAAGGCCTTAATAGCCTGAATGAAGGCTTAGACGGGCTTAATGAGGGCTTTAGCGGATTGTCTTTTTCCCCGGAGCGTTTGGATCAGGTCAACCAAAGGCTTTTCGAGCTGACTTCCTTGCAGCATAAGTACGGTAAAACCACAGCAGAGATTCTCTTAGCCTTAAAGAACCTTAAAGAGCAGCTTTCAAAACTAGAGACTTATGATCAAAGCCTGAATGACTTAGCTTCGGACTGCGAGCAAAAGAAGAAAATCGCCATGGAAGAAGCGGGAAAACTGACTTTGGAAAGGGAAAAATCTGCCTTGGAGCTTTCAAAAGCGGTCAATGCCGAGCTGGCCTTTTTAGGCTTAAAGGAAGGCGGGTTCCAGATATCGCTTCTGAATCAGCCTGAGCTTTATGAAAACGGGGCGGAGGAAGTTCAGTTTTTAATTCAAATGAATAAAGGCGGAAAATTCCTGCCTTTGAAAGAAGCGGCATCGGGCGGCGAGAATTCGCGCTTATTATTGGCCTTGAAAGCGGCTTTTAACGCCTTAAGCCCTTACGACACGATTATTTTCGATGAAATTGATACAGGCATTTCGGGTTCTATCGCAGCTAAAGCGGCAGAGAAGATATATGACATTTCCAAAGACTCCTTCGTCTTGGCTATAACCCACCTTCCGCAGCTTGCAGCCCGAGCTGATAACCTTTACTACGCTTATAAGGAATCGAAAGGGGAGAAGACCTCTTCGCACCTGAATCTCCTCCAGCCGGAGCAAAGGGCAGAGGAGACAGCCAGGATGATTTCCGGAGCTGAAATAACCCCGGCAGCTTTAGCGGCGGCCAAAGAACTTATAGCCTCATTTAAAGGCAAAAATTAGTCTTTTCCAACGTGAAACAACTAAATAACTACTAATAGTTTACTAAATGAGGTAAATTGACCTCTTTCCTTCTTCTTTTGAGCTTCCTAACGAAATCGGAATGTCTCCTTAGTTTTTTCTTTACAGGGCTTAGGAAGCAGGTTTTTGCTATAGTAAAAGGAAGGAAAAAAGCTTATGAGTCGGAATCTCGTTCACATTGATCTAAACGCTTTCTTCGCCCAGTGCGAAGTTAATTCTAACCCCGCTTTGAAGGGCAAGCCTTTAGCGGTAGGCGGGGACCATAAAAGAGGCATTGTTTCTACGGCGAGCTATGAAGCCCGAAAATTCGGAGTCCATTCGGCGATGCCGACTTACCAGGCCAAGAAGCTTTGCCCAGGAATTATCTTCGTCCCCGGTCACTATGGCCTTTATTCTTCGGTTTCCCATAAGTTTATGAATTATCTTCGGAGCCGTTTCCCAATCTTGGAGCCGGTTTCTATCGATGAATGCTATATCGACATGACCGATTTTGTCACTGACCAGACGGCCCACGATTTTCTTCTCGACCTGCAGATGAGGATTTACTTGGATTTAAGCCTTAAATGCTCAATAGGATACGCTCATACGCGCTTTTTGGCGAAGATGGCTTCGGATTATAAGAAGCCATTAGGCCTGACCTTGGTTCTGGGTGAGGATTACAAGAAGTTTTTCTGGCCTCTAGAAATTTCCAAGATGTGGGGTATTGGCAAAAAGACCGCTCCGCGCCTAGAGGAAATCGGCATCAAGACAATCGGTGACCTCGCAGTCTGCCAATCCGAAGAGGTGAAAGCCCTGTTAGGAATTTCCTATCCGACTTTTCACGCTTGGGCGAACGGGGAAGGCAACGACGTCGTGGATACGTCCTCCTGGGACCGGAAGTCCATTTCATCGGCTCAGACCTTATATGATGACACTGATGATCCTTCGGTCCTTAAAGACCTTCTTAAGTCTCTCTGCCGAGAAATCAGCGATGAGCTAAAAGAAGAAAAGAAGCTCTCCTCGACCGTGGTTATTACGCTTCGGGATAAGGATTTTGTCACGCGTTCGAAAAGGCATGGGCTGGGGTTTAAGACCGATGATTTTGAGCAGATTTACCAAGCGGCCTTGGCGCTTTTCGATGACTTTTACAAAGGTGAAGAAATCCGCCTGATTGGGGTCGGGATGGAAAACACGCTGCCCGAAAAGCCAGTGGAGCAGATTCCTCTTTTTGCTCAGAAAGGGCTGGAAGAAGGCAAAAAAGAAGAAAAAGATGGTCTGAGGCTGGCGGAAAGGCTAAACTCAAATGAAGGAAAGAAACTTTTCACGACTTTGGGGGAGAAAGGGAAAAAATGACTCTGACCGACGTCAAGGATGAATATCTGGCTTACCTAACAGTGGAAAAGGGCGACGAGCGGTCGACTCTGGATACTTACGGAGTGGACTTGGATGAGTTTGCCTCTTTCTGCAAGAACAAGGACCTGTCCCTGCTGGAAAGGGACGATATTTCGGCTTTCATCAATTCCTTGTCGGCTTCCGGCCTGGCGACTTCTTCGTTAATCAGAAAAGGAACGACAATCCGCGGCTTATATAAATACCTTAATAAAGAAGGCTTGATTAAGGTCTCTTTGACGGGCCTTTATCTGCCAAAAGGAGAAAAAAGGCTGCCGGGCGTTTTAACGATGGAAGAGGTGGATGCCCTGATGGATGGCTTTAACATGAATAAAAAGGATGAGATTCGCGACCGGGCAATGTTTGAGACTATGTATGCTTCCGGCCTGCGTGTCAGCGAACTCTTGTCTTTGGAACTGGGCAACATCAATTTCGAGCAGGGCTATATCAAAGTCCGTGGCAAAGGCATGAAGGACCGGATTATCCCCATCGGTGAGTTCGCTCTTTCTTACATTGATAAGTACTGCCGGGAAATAAGGTCCATGAACCCTGGAAAGAAGACAAAATTTGTCTTTCTTAACCAGAAAGGCGAGCCTATTTCTAGGCAATATTTCTGGCGCCGGGTTAAGTTTTATGCCGCCCGGGCTGGGATTGATGTTCCGATGTCTCCCCATACTTTAAGGCATTCTTTTGCTACCCATCTTCTGGAAAATGGGGCAAACCTTAAGGAAGTCCAGGAAATGCTCGGGCACGCTAAAATTGAGACCACTCAGATTTATACCCATGTTTCCTCCAAAAGAATCCTTTCAGCCTACGATGCCATCATGAATCATAAAAGTTAAGCCCTTCCATTTACGTTTTTTGCTTATTTGGCTATAATCTTACCGAAAGGAATTATCCTATGAAGTTCAAAAGAATATTCGTTATCGTCTGTGACTCCCTCGGCATTGGCGCCGAACCGGATGCGGCTGACTATGGAGATGCCGGATCCAACACTTACGTCCATATCGCTGACAAGGTCAACGGTTTAAATATTCCGACGCTTAACAGTCTTGGCCTTGGGGATTTAGCCCCGATTAAAGGCACAAGCTTAGTCGAGCATCCTAATTCTTATGCGACCACTTTACGCGAAGCCAGCGTCGGCAAAGACACTCTGACCGGCCACTGGGAAATGATGGGCATCAAGACCACCCATCCTTTTAAGACCTTTACTGATCATGGTTTCCCGCAGGTCCTTATTAAGGAACTGGAGCAGAAATTTGGCCGGAAGATTATCGGCAACTACGCTTCATCGGGGACGGAAATCATCGCTCGACTGGGAGAGCAGCAATGCAGGGAGGGTTCCTTAATCGTTTATACCTCTTCTGATTCAGTTCTCCAGATTGCGGCCAATACGGCTGTCGTCCCGCTGGAAGAGCTGTACCATGACTGCGAGATCGCCAGGGAAATCTGCAACCGCCCTGAATACCATCTTGGGCGCATTATTGCCCGTCCTTATGTCGGGACGGCTTCTGACAACTTCAAAAGAACCCCTGACCGCTGCGATTATGCGATTTCACCGACTGGGCGCACGGTTCTTGAAGATCTTATGGACCATGGCTTTATGACTTCCTGCGTCGGCAAAATTGTCCATATCTTCAATAATGTCGGCGTTACCAAGACGGTCAAGATCCTCTCTGACCAGAACGGCATGGATATCACTTTGGATTACGTCAAAAATGACCCGTTCACGGGCTTCTGCTTTATTAATCTTGTTGAATTCGATTCTGAGTATGGCCATCGGAGAAACGTGACAGGGTATGCAAAGCATATCGAAGACTTTGATACGTGGCTAAGCCCTGTCTTAAAAGCCCTTAATCCGGACGATATGGTTGTCATCACGGCTGACCACGGCAATGATCCGACCTGGACCGGAACCGACCATACGCGGGAAAGAGTTCCGTTCCTGGCCTATTCGCCTTGCTTCCAAAACGGCCGGAAAATTCCGGAAAGGACGACTTTCGGAGACATCGGAGCTACGGTTCTTAAAAACTTCGGAGTTCAGCCTTCGCCCAATGAAATCGGCACCCCGATTAACGAGATTTTCGAAGACTGACCGTCTCTGATCTTCTTCTATCTTATTTGACCGCCCACGGGCGGCCTTTTTTTAAGCAAAATGGATGAAAATGAATCCCTGCCGCCTTATAATCAAAAAGGTAAAAATAAAAGGGGGATTAAAAAATGAATAGACGCTTTGGGAAGATTGCTGTGCTGAGTTTGGCTTTAGGGGGCTTGGTTTCCTGCGGAGGGAGTTCTTATTCCGGGACTTTAGGTTTGAACGTCACCTGTCCGAAAGGGGCACCGTCTTTAGCTTTAGTGCCTTTCCTCAGCCAGTCCTTGGATCAGGTCAGCATTACTTCACCCTCGAATGTGGCGGCCGCTTTTTCGTCTGCGAGCGCCGATGCGGTCATTTTCGATATCAATAAAGGCTCCACGCTGGTGACCAAAAAGGGAATGAACTATAAACTGGCCCGCGTTCTGACCGCCGGGAATGCTTTTGTCATTTCGACGGGCAAGGATGCCAACGCCGCTTTCGATTCTGATGATTCTTACGTTTCTTTCGGAACTTCTTCTTTATTCACGGTTCTTTTTGAGCAGATGCATTCGATTCCGGCTGCATCCGTCAGCGAAGTCGCCGATGTCTCCACGGCCATGTCAGTGGCTGTTACAGGCCTGAACGAGGGAAACGATGTTGATTATGTCATTCTCTCGGAGCCTTTCGTTACCACCGCGTTAGCTAAAAACGCTTCTTTGAGCGTCAAGGAAAACCTCCAGACCGCTTATAAGGCTTATTCCAAAGAAAAGGGACTGAACGGCGGAGAAGGCTATGCCACCTTCCCGATGGCTGGCATCTTCATCCATGACACGGTTGAAGCCGATTCAGCGAAAGCCGACTCTATCAATAATTTCTTAGCCGGCATTGATGATGCCTGTCATGACTATGCTTCCAATAAGGGCGCCAAGATGATTGCGCAGATTAAGAAAGACACAGAAGCTAACTTATACGATGCTTCTTCCGCGGCCACCTGCTTATTTGGTCCGCTGACCTTAGATTCGATTTCTAAAGTCGTCGATGAGGATCAAAATGGCTCTAAAGCGGCTGATGCTTTGGGCTTTGTGGATGGAAAATTTGACTATGCAGCTTTCAGCAAGGAAGTCCTTTCCGCTGAGCTGCCGGCCAGCCTTTTCTCGTCATTCTACAAGGCTGCTTAAAAAGACCCTCGGCCGTTTTACTTATAAGAGCCCTTTAAAAGGCTCTTTTTTAGTGCTGTTTAAAAATGGAAAGGAAAAGAAGAAAAGGATATACTTTAAATAATAAAGTGTCTTTAAGAAAGGGCAGATATGAGCGTCAAAGAAAAAATGGGGCAGATCTCCGCCTATTATAAAAGCGCTAAGGAAAGCAACCTTTACCATCTCAGCGGGGCCGTTCCCTTTAAGCAGCGCTACATCTTCGGCTTAGAGACGGTCTTGGTCATGGTCCTGTGCAATGTCACCCCTATTTTGGCTGTTTTTCCATATTTCGGGTCTGATGCCGCTACTATCAGCGCGGTCCAGGGTGCCTTTATCTGGTCTGGCATATCCACATTGATCGGGCTTTACGTCCTTTTTGTCTTTGGCTCGGGTCTCCCGGTGGTTGCTGGCATTTCCTTTACCTTCATGGGCTCTTTAGCCTTGGTAGCCTCTCAATTTGACCTTGGAACCTTAATCGGATCTTTGTTCGTGGGCGGATTTGTCCTTATCCTGATTTCTTTGACGGCTAAGTACATTAATAAGATAATCAAGCCCATCGTTAAATCCATCGTTCTTATCAGCGTTGGCTTTAGCCTGATTGAGGAATCGGTTATAAACATCATGGCAATCGAGCAGTCGCAGAATGCTTCCGGAGCTTCCGCTTTTTATGACTTCAGCCTGGCTTGGCCTTATCTGATTCCGGCTTTTACAGCTCTGTTCGTCTCTTTTATCCTATACTTCAACCTTCATGGGTACCATCGCTATTTTTCTGTAGCCGCCGGGCTGCTGTCAGGATATATAGCTTCCTGGATTGTTCAAGCAGCCACCGGGAAGGTTCTGATCGATTACTCAGGTTTTTCCTTTTCATCCTTTACAGATATTTTCTCCGTGCCCCATTTAGTCGATTTTTCCATTATCCGCTTTTCCCCGGGGCCCATTATTTTTGTGAGCTTTATATTTTTGATCTGCGCCACTGAGGATTTAGTCAACTACTCTGAGCTGTCTTTATTCGGACTGAACCGGGAAGCGACCGCCAGGGAAATACGGGGCGGTCTCCTTTTATCGGGCGTCATGTCTTTGCTTTCGGCCTGTTTCGGGTCTATGCCAATCACAGTCTCATCCCAAAACGCCGGCTTTACCATTCAGACTGGCGTTAAAAACCGTTCAGCCTATGTGACCTCAGCTGTTTTCCTGATAATCCTTGGCCTTTTCCCTCCAGTCTCGATTTTCCTCTGTACGATGCCTTACGGCGTCTTGGCTGGGGCTTTACTGCCTATATATCTGGCAATCATCATCGTCGGGATGCAGATGTTCTTTAAGGCTGGATTGACGGTTAAAAATGGAGCGATATTCTCTTTGTCCTTGGGTCTTGGATATGGCTTAACCCTCTTAGACGAGACCTTTTTCAATCAAAGCACCTTTGGCGGCGGGGAATTCTCCAAGTTTTGCCTGATGTTCTTTTCCAGCCCCGAAGCGATGATGTTCACCATAGCGTTTGCGCTTTCGTTTTTGATTCCCGACCGGTTCGGCAATGCCGAAATGGGACAAAGGGATAAAAAGACTGAAATGAAAATCGAAAAGGCCGAAGAGGAAGAAAAGGGCGCTTCCTTTGACACGGATAAGCCTATCCACTAATCTATATAGGGCTTTAACCCCATATTAATGAATAAATTAACAAAAAAGAGACTTCTGAACTCTGTTTACTGGGCTTTAGGGGTCTTGCTGCTCCTTTTGATTTGGGAGATTATCGCCTGGAACTCGCAAAGCTTTGTCTTTCCGGACTTTTTCGCGACCCTAGGGAATATGTTTGCCCTCATGGGGGAAAAATACGTCTGGGAAGGCCTTGGAAGCTCCATGCTAAGGGTGCTGGTCACATTAGCCATATCCTTGGTCTTAGGTGCCTTATTAGGCTTGCTTAGCGCTTTTATACCACCTGTGGAAAAAATCCTGGCCCCAGCAATATACTTCTTAACGGCTTTTCCGACGGCAGCTATGATCTTTATTCTGATTATCTATACAAAGCTGACCTGCGAGTTATTAGTTTCAGCCCTGACCTTTCCTATTATCTATAAGGCTGCTTTAGGCGGAGGGAAAGAAATTATCAGCCGCTATGGGGCCCAGATGTCTTTAGATGGCCGCTATAGGCCTATGAACTTCTTCCGAGTCCTTTTGCCTTTATCACTTCCTTATCTTTCCATCGGCTTAGCCCAAGCCACAGGCTTAGCCTTAAAAGCAGAAATAATGGGTGAAGTCTTTATGTCGAATCCTTCCTTTAAAGGAATAGGCTCCTTAATAAACCAAAGCAAAGACGCCGGAGAAATCGTGGATGTCTTTTCTTTAACTCTTTTAGCTATATTAGTCTTAGCTTTAATTGATCTAATCATCTGGCCTATAAAAGAAAGACTAAAAGGGAAATTTTCTTTGAAAGAAATGAAGATCTTCCATAAGCTTTAAAAAAGAAGAGGTTAAATTAAACCTTCAAAAAGCTGCTTTGCATATCAAAGCAGTCTTTTTACAATAAAAGAAAAAGCAAAATCGATAAAGAGGGAAGGTAAAGTAAGCAAAGCAAAACAAAATAATGCAAAAGGAAATGAGGTCACCAACATGTAAAAAGTAAACAAATAACATAAAGGCAAAACACAAGAGCCTAAAAATATAGGAACCAAAGAAACATAAATAAAATTAGAGCAAATTTTCATAAAAAATAGTTTGTAAGTAAAAGAGGTCAGGCTCAAAAAAACGATAATGATAAAGGTAAAAAGAGGCAATAAAGCGGTGGATAACTATTTTCCCGTAAAGGGAAGGGAAAGCGAAGATGTTTAAAAGAAACATAGTAAAGCGCCGTCAAAAATATTTGGTAAAGCATTAGTAGTTATTTGGTACTTTACAGGTTTTGATAATCGGTGGATAAATTCCACCGAAAGTGGCGTTTTGCAAAGATAATGGAAGATAGGATTAATGGCAAAATCTATAAATAAGCCTTTACCAAAGCCGTTTTACAATATATAGTTTACATAATAGGGATTATACGAAGTAATCAATATTTGACCTGGAAGGGAGTTTTGTCTCCTTCCCTTTGAGTTTGTTAGTCCTTTACTAGTATGGAATGCAGATGTTAGGTCATCTGGATAGTGACAAAATTCATCAATCCTTTGATTATGGTTGATAAGTTGTGGGTTAAACTGACTTTTAACTTTGTGATTGGTAATTTTTAACTTTTTGGGCTGTGTACTTCTATACGTTAAAAACGTTGTCTTTTTTGAAACTTAAAACTACCTGTGTCTTTCTTTGCGTCTTTGTTTTGCTTTTTTGTCTCTTAACACTTAATTTAAATGAAAAAATACGACCATAATGTTTGGACAAGAAATGGTATTGATTTTCTTTGGGTCTTCTTCCATGAAAAAAGGTCTTAGGCTTGTCCTCCTAAGACCTTCATTTTTAGTTTATAAACTCACTTAACATCCGGCGTAAAGTCTTTGTTGATTAGATGCGTGAAGACCGAGGCCGCACGATTTGCTGCCATCGGAAGCATTTCTTCGAAGACTTGGTTATTTGCGTCCGTAAAGACATTGTCGGATATGCCCCGGATGACGAAAAGCGGAACATTCAGGCGGTGGGCCATCTGGGCGGCCGCCCCTGATTCCATATCCACTGCCAGCGGGTTATCAAAGCTTGCCAGGAGGCTTTCGGTCATGTTGTTTTTAGTGGCGAAAGAATCCCCGGAGAGGATAGTCCCCTGGAGGATCGTCAAAGTGGAATTGATGCCTGTGACTTCCTTTAGAAGGCTTTCATCCGTCTTATAATACTGCGGCTCGTCTTTTCCCAGCTGCCCAAGCTTATAGGGGCCGTTTTCCAGCCCACAGGTCAGATCCACGTCATAATAGGCGATTTTATCGCCGACCACGACGTTCAGAGGCTGGACATCAGCCTTTAAGCCGCCGGCAACGCCGACGACAAAGATCTCCTCTATCTCTGCCTGAGAGCTTATATACCCTATGTCAAACCCGATATTGGCTTTCCCGATTCGGGCGTGGAAGGCAAAATAGTCATTACCCTGGGCCTTAAAGCTGAATCCGCTTATAGGGCCGATAGCCGAGGGGGCAAAATTCGGTATTTTCTTCTGCAGCGCTTCCAGTTCTTCTTTCATCGGACAGATTACAATGTTTATTTTCATGGTTTTTATTCTCCTTCTGGGAAGACTTCCGCCTGGAGGTAATCCACCTCCGGGCAGCGGCGGAACAAAGCGTCGAAGTCCAGCCGGGCCCTTTCTTCGCCCGACATCACGCAGACGATGATATCACCGGCGTCAATAAGAACCCATTCCGAGCCATTCCGGCCCTCAATATGCCCTATGTGACCGCCGTTTTTCTCAATAAGCTCTTCGCATAAATCAGCGAAGCCCTCGACTTTTTTCTTCGAGCCCGAGGCAGTGATGACCAAGTAATAGGAAGCTAAAGGCGTCTTATTAGTCACGTCGTAAAGCCTGATGTCTTCCCCTTTATGGTAATCCACGGTTTTGGCGACTCTTTTAGCTAATTCTCCGCTTTCCATCTCTATTTATGCGTTTCCTTTCGTTAAGTAGCTCTCCAGGCAGGCCTGGCTCAGCTGATCCGTGAATTTCGGCAGCTGGCTTTGCCCGCTTTCCAAGTAATCTGTATTGACTCTTAAGACTTCTTTAAAGCCGGTCAGATAATTCTCCTCCATGGCCTTAATTAGCCTTTTAGAATCGTATTTGCGGCCCGGCTCGATCTTATCGGAGGCAAATAGGATCATATCCAGCCAGGTCATCTGCCCTTTTCCGGTCGTATGGCAGGAAATGGCGTCCAAGATCAGCGGATCCTTAACCCCGAACACATCTTCAATAAGCATCGGGCCCGTAAACTGATGGAGCACCTGAACCGGTATTTTCCCTTCCGGGAACAGCCTCCCATATTCTTTGGCCGCCCTCCGTGCGTATTTATAAGGAGAAGCCAGACGGGTGATATCGTGATAATACCCGGCCTGGAAGGCCTTATAAGAATCCAAGCCGTTCTTTTCGGCTATTTTCTCCGCCGTATAAGCGACTCGTAAGGCATGCTGATAGCGCCTGAACTTATAGTACGACCGGGCTTTAGGAACAAAATAGAGGCCGTGGGCGATTATGAAGGTCAGGACTTTCAGCGGAAGGCGCATTTCCGATCCGCCAAAGCCCTTTTTTTCTTCTTCTTGGCCTAACAGCAGCAGCCGGCTTTCTTCCGGATACAGGCTGTTAACTTGCCCGGGAAAGAAAAACTGGTCTTCAGAGGCCTTTTTCCCTTCCTCCATGAGCTTCTTCCCTTCAGCCTCTTCAATAGAGAGTACCGCAAAATCGGCGAGCTCATCTTTTAAGGCATAGTTCAGAAGCTGCTGGCGCTGAGAAAAGGCGCTTAGGGAATCCAGGAGAACGAAAACAAACTGACCGGCGCCTTTTTCTTTCTGCCTGAGGCTGAATACAGCCTGCTCTTCGGAAGCCGAAAAAGGATCAAAGGCCCCAAAGATGATAAAACGGTTCATGACAATCAGTCTTTTTCCAAGGCTACAGCCGAGATGCCGACGCCTTTAGGAACTAAAAGCCCGACCTTCTGATTAGCCCCGTTAAAGACAATCTGCCCGAGGCCGCAGACGGTTATGACCATATTCCCCTTAGCCGGAATGGCAATTTCCTTGGCTTCAAAATCGTCCAAGGAGCGGATGCGGCTGGAAAGCGGATTGACCGAAGGCGAAGAAAGGAGGAAATCAAAGGTTTTCTTCAGGTTCGACTCTTTGGCTCTCGTGATCGTCAGATCGTTGCAGACCCGGAATTCATAAGAAATCTTCGGGCTTTCCTTGACTAAAAAGACGGCGACGTTGCCGAAGATAAAGGCCTGAGAAGGACCCGAGGCGAAAACGCGAGGCGTAATCCCGTCGCGCGGAACAAGGTACTTTAAGCAGGGCCTCTCAACTTGGTTCAGAAGCGATTTTGGATTATAAATGCCCGGGGTATCGTAGATGGAAGAAGAATCGTCAAGAGGAATCTCCATGACTTCCAGAGAAGTTCCCTCCACTTTCTTAGTGGAGATGACGCGGTCGGTCTCGTTCTGGTAGTTGCGAAGGATAGCGTTGACCAAAGATGATTTGCCGACGGCCGCAGCGCCGATGAAATAGACATCCTTGCCCTTTCTCAGTTCGTTGATTTTGCTGATGAGGTCTTCGATATGGTAGCCGGAAGCCGAAGAAGTCATCATGATTTCCTCGTAAGGGATCCTTGCGGCCTTCAGGTTTCTTTTCGCCTCTTCGGTCAGCTCGGCTTTTTCAGTCTCGTTAGGCAGGATATCTGCCTTATTGAGGACGATGAGGACATGGTCAAGATAAGGCGAAAGGTCTTTGATAATTGAAGATTCCAGGAAAAAAACATCGATGACATAGACAATAAGAGCCCCGGCCTTATGGGCCGAAGAAAGGATTTTGATGTAATCGGAGCCGAAAGAGGGCGCTCCAGGGGCATTATAATGCCTTAAGGAATAGCACCTATCGCAGATGCCGCTTTCTTCCCCGGCCTGAATGCGGCTAGGAGAGATATACCCGGCCGACTTCGGATCGTCATTCTGCAGCAGCTTGCCGCAATCGGAGCAGCGAGTCAGCCGGAGCTGGCTGGTGATGGTCAGGTTCATGGTCTTCGTCATATTCAGATTTCCTCCTTTTTCTGGTCGTCCAGATCGACGCCCAGACTTCCTTCCCGTAAGTATTTCTGCCTAAGCTTCTTATCTAAGGGCCTAACCAGTCGGGCCGTAATATGGTCTTTGCCGGTCAGGGGATCAGTAAGCAGGCCTTTCAGGCCTGAATGGTGAGCAAGGAGCATGTCGTTCATAACCTGATCGCCGATCAGAAGCGCCTTGTGAAGCGGAATCGAGTGGCGGTACAGGTATTTCCTCAGTTTGTTGCCGAAGGGCTTAAAAGCCGAATAAATGGCTTCCAGACCCAGCTTGGCAGCATATGGCACAGTTCTATTATACGTGTTATTTGATATTATTATAACCTCTAGGCCCGCCCGGTGGATTTTATCAATCAGCTGATAAGTCCGCATCTCGGGGTTATAGCAGTCATAAGCGGCAAGAGTGTTGTCCAAATCAATAAAGAGATAAGTGAAGCCCATGTCCGCGAGCTTTACTAAATCAAGTTCGTAGATGGAATGGCATTGGTAGTCAGCGGCATTCTTTCTCATGTGGTTTCCCTTTTCAGCCTTCTTAAGGCTTTTTCTTCATCATTCGGAATTAGGCGTCTTTCTTCTCTTCGCCTTCAACTGCCTCGTTTGAGGGCTCTTCATTGTCACCGGCCGGCTTTTCCTCTTCATCAAAGAGGTCAAATAAAGACATCTGCTTAGCCCCGGCTTCTTCCTTCGGCTGCGCCGAAGCCAGAACCGGAGGAGTTTCGACCGGTATATCCTTATCAATAATCGAGCCCGCTTCATTGATGCCGCAGATGGTCTCCCCATCCGGCAGCGGCAGGTTAGGCTTCATGCCGGAGCCCGGCAGAACCGTATCCAAAGCCTTGATATCGATCAGCAGCGTGGTCGAAGGCGTATATGCGACCAGATTATCATCGATGTCAGTGCGCGGCGAGACTTTGGCCAGCTCGACGATTTTCATCGGAGCGGATTTAAAGATCTTAACCAGCGCCATCTTGCTCATCAGGCGTCCGGAAGACGGAATATTGGCCGACATAATTGCCCGGATGGCCCCTTGGTCGGACACGACAATCAGCTTGTCGTTCTCACTGGAATTCAGAGACAGAAGATCCGAAAGCGGCGGGTTGCCCTTGCCTAAGTTCATAGCCTTGACGCCAGCGGCACCGGTGGAGACCACCGGAACCTCATTTTCATTGTAGCGGGTCACAAAGCCGTTTTCCTGGCAGACAATAAGCTGGGAGTTGCCCGTGGTTAGAACAGAGCGGACCAAAACATCGCCTTTTGATAACCCGATGGCTCTTAAAGGCCTATAGGTCAGTTTGTCTTGGGCAAAGTCTTTTAAAGCCGTTCTCTTGATTTTGCCCTCTTTAGTCAGCAAGGCAAAATAAGCGTTAGGGGTAAAGTCATTGATGACGTAAGCCGAAACGATGCGGTCCTCCGGAGTCAGGTTATGGATCAGAGCGTTCAGATGGCGCCCTTCCTCCTTCCATTTCAGCTCCGGAATCATAAAGACCGGGATGAAGATGAAAGTGCCTGAGGCCAAAAAGGCCAGGATGGAATCGTGAGTCGAGCAAAGCAAAGAAAGCTTCGTGCCGTCTCCGGCTTTCATCTGAGGCAGATCCTCTAAAAGACTGCCTTTGATCGAAGCCTGATAAGAACGCATATTGGTCCGCTTCATATAGCCGTCGGCCGTTAAAACAACATAGCAGTCCTCTTTGGAAATCAAAGAGGTGGCGCTAACTTCCTCGGTCTTAATGTGATCGTCAAGAATCTCCGTCTTGCGCGGAGTCGCAAACTTCTTCTTGACATCCTTTAAGTCGGAGATAATGCGGCTGTCGAGGTAATCCGGATCGGAAAGAAGCCTGTTAAGGTCAGCGATTTCAGCGACCAGAGCCTTTTTCTCTTCTTCATAGGATTTATAGTCAATGGAAGAAATGCGGTAGAGATTGAGCATGACAATGGCTTCCGCCTGAGCCGGGGTAAACTTAAAGGCGGCGATGATGTTTTTCTTCGCGTCTTCCTTCCCCTGGGATTTTTTGATGACTTGGACCAGCTCATCGACGATGTCGACGGCCTTGATCAGGCCGTTAACGACCTCGAGGCGCAAGGTGTCTTTGGCTAAATCGAACTTGGAACGCCGGGTCAGGACATCGACCTGATGGTCGACGTAGGCCTTGATGATATCCAAAAGATTCATGGTCCGCGGGTGGCCTTTATCGATGACCAGCATATTGGCCGGGAAGGTCGCTTTCAGAACGCCCTTGGAGCGCATGAAATCCAGAATCGGAGCCGGATCCTGACCGGCTTTGACATCGATGGCGATGCGGACCTGGTCAGTCGATTCATCGCGGATTTCTTCGATGTTGTCGATGTGGTTGTCTTCACGGAACTTATCAAGGTTTTTGACGAAAACCGACTTAATGACCCCATAAGGAATCTCAGTGATGACAATCTGATTCTTCTCAGTATCAATCTCAGCTTTGGAGTGAATGAAAAAACTAGCCTGGCCGGTCTCGTAAAGCGTATTCAGATTATCAGGCTGATCGATAAGCCCTCCGGTCGGAAAGTCCGGGCCCAGAATAAACTGGCGCAGGTCTTTGACTGTAGCCCTTTTATGCTGGATAGCATAGACCGTCGCATCAATGACTTCCCCGAGATTATGAGTCGGGATATAAGTCGAAGCACCGACGGCGATGCCCTGAGCGCCGTTAACTAAAAGATTAGGAAAGCGGGCCGGGAGAACGGTCGGCTCAAGTATTTCATCGGAGAAATTTAGCTGCATCGGCACTGTGTCTTTATCCAAGTCAGCAACCAAAAGCGAAGAAATCTCAGCCAATTTGGCTTCCGTGTAACGGGAGGCGGCGGCCGGGTCATCATCGATGGAGCCGTTATTGCCTTGGAAAGTCACCAGCGGCACTTCCATCTTCCAGTCCTGAGAAAGGTGAACTAAGGCATCGTAAATCGAAGAATCGCCGTGCGGATGGAAATTGCCCATGACATAGCCGACAGTGGTCGCTGATTTGCGGGTTTGCTTATCGAAGGTATTCCCTTCTTTGTACATGCCGAAAATGATGCGCCTCTGCACCGGCTTGAGGCCATCGCGGACATCCGGAATGGCTCTTTCCTGAAGGACAGCGCGGGCGTAGCGGGCAAAGTCGACTGCCATCATGTTCGGCAGCGCGGTCGGCTCAATCACTTCTTCTTGGGCTTCAACAGCAGCTTTATTCTTATTCTTCATGGTCTTTTATCTCCTGGAAATGATCGGCGTGGAAACTGAAGTCGACATTATCGTTGATCCAGTCGCGGCGCATGGAGGCATTCTCCTTGGCCATGAACAGATTGACTTTTTCTTCGGCTTCCTCGGCGTCAGGTATGGTAATCTGCACCAAACGGCGGGAAACAGGCGACATCGTCGTTTTCCCAAGCTGGCTGGCATCCATTTCGCCTAAGCCCTTATAGCGGGAGAGAACGTAGCCTTTGCCCATTTTTTCACGGGCCTTATCCAAATCCTCGTCCGTCCAGCAGTAAACTTCCTCACCCTTTTTATAGAGCCTATAAAGAGGAGGGCAAGCGATGAAAAGATGGCCTCCTTCAATCAAAGGGCGCATGTGCTCAAAGAAGAAAGACATCAGCAGATTCTGAATATGGCAGCCATCATCATCAGCATCAGTCATGATGATGATTTTGCCGTAGTGCATATTCTTCTCAGCGAAATCTTCATCCACACCGGCGCCAACTGTGAAGACAATGGTGTTGAGTTCCTTATTATCGTAAATATCTTCCCTATCTTCCCCGACTACGTTCTTCGTCTTTCCCCTTAAAGGCAGGATAGCCTGGTGAAAGCGGTCGCGGCACTTTTTAGCTGAGCCGCCGGCGGAATCGCCTTCGACGATGAAAAGCTCATTCTTCTTATATTCCTTGGAAGAAGCTGGGGTCAGCTTGCCAGAGAGGTTAGAAGCTTCCTTTAAAGCGGCCTTGGACATCTTGCGGATAGAATCCTTGGCTTCCTTGGCCTTTTCGCGGGCCTGCTGCGCCCTCAAGCATTTATCGATGATGGCATCAGCTTCCTTAGAATGCTCTTCTAGGTAATAGCCGAGCTGGGATTCAATGACGTTATCAACAGCGGGAGAAGCTTCCTTAGTCCCCAGCATAGCCTTCGTCTGGCCTTCGAATTCCAAAATAGTCTCAGGAATCCAAACTGAAAGCAGGCAAGAAAAGCCTTCGCGGATATCGCTGCCTTCCAAAGAAGCGTTGGCCTTGATAAGCTTATGGTTCAGAGCATACTTATTGAAAACAACTGTAATAGCCTTTTTGAGCCCGACGACATGATGACCACCCTCCGGAGTTTTCACGCCGTTGGCAAACGAGGCAATAGATTCAGAATAAACATCCGAATAGAACTGTCCGACGAAGTCAACTTGAATGCCGTTAGAAGTCCCGCTGATGGCAATCGGCTCGCAGATAGCCACCTTTCCGAAAGCGTGGGTGGCAAAATACTCAGCGATGCCGTCTTTATAGAAAAACACCTGCTCACGCGAAGTTCTTTCATCCGTAAGCTTGAAAGTCACGCCTTTAGTCAGGCAAGCCCTGTCATCCAAAGAAGCGGCGATGCGCTGATAATCGAAATTGGTGTCATCAAAAATGGCCGGATCCGGCTGGAAGGTAACCAAAGTGCCTCTCTTCGTCGGGTGATCAAGAGGAGTGATTTTGATCTGGGTCTTCTTTTTCCCGCCGTCTTCATAGCGGATAAAATGGTCCTGTCCTTCCCGGTAAGAATGGATTTCCATCCAGGAAGACAAAGCGTTGACAACGGCACCGCCGACGCCGTGGAGGCCGCCAGCCGTCTTATAGTTAGATTCATCAAACTTCCCGCCGGCATGAAGCGTCTGATAAACCATATCGAAGCCTGAGAGGCCTTCTTTTTTATTGAAATCGCAAGGCACGCCGCGTCCGCCGTCCAAAACGGATAAAGAGCCATCCGTATGAATAGTGACATCGATTTCCTTACCGAATCCGGCATTGGCTTCATCAACAGAGTTATCGACGATTTCCCACACCAAATGATGAAGGCCGGTGATATCGGTCGAGCCGATATACATGCCAGGTCTTTCCCGGACCGGCTCCAAGCCCTTTAGGACTTTAAGGTTTTCGGCTGTATATTTGTTTTCGATCATGGTTATTTTCTCTTTCTGCCTTAATATTATAACAAGTCGGGCCGTCTATGTTCTATGTTTTGCCACATATATTAATATTAAATATTAAAGATAATGCAAGGTTTGGACAAAAGGCTGGTCTTGTCTGATGATAAAGCCTGAAAGTGAAGAGCCAGGTTATTTTATGGTATATTAGTTTTTGTTAAAAAGAGAGGCCTTTGGAGATGTCATATTTCCTTTTGTTTCTGTTCACCCTTTTAGGGCTGATCGTCGGTTACCTCTGCGGGTCCATTTCCTGGGCTGTCATCATCACCCGGGCTTTTTATCACATCGATATTTATAAAGTCGGCTCCGGCAACGCCGGCGGCACCAACGTGGGCCGGGCGGTAGGCAAAAAAGGCGCCTTGACCGTCATCATCCTTGATATTCTTAAATGCCTTATTCCCCTCTGGGTGGTCTTCCTCGTCGTCGAATACACTCCGCTCACGGCTTTTATCGAAAGCTACGGCACCGTCTTTTCCGCCGATGTCTATTCCATGATTTACTACGCTACGGCTTTAGGAGCTGGGATCGGCCATGTCTTTCCCCTTTACTATCATTTCAAAGGCGGCAAAGCCGTCAGCTGCTTCGGAGGATTTGTCCTTGGCACTTCCTGGCTTTTGGCCAGCTTTGGGCTGGCAACTTTCCTTTTAGTCTTCGCCTTCCGCAAAAGAGTCTCCCTTTCCTCAATCATCGGCACCTGCCTGACTTTAGTGCTCACGGCCCTTTTCGCCACGCTTAACTACTTTAATCCTTCTTGGCTGTCCTTTGCCTATTTCTTCATCCCGGGGCCGAAGATGCTCGGAGGCTTTGCTTACTTAGGCACCACAGTCCTTATGGGGCTGATGGTGCTTCTTCTCCACAGGCCTAACATGGTCCGCTTAGCTAAGCATGTCGAGCCGGAAACTCATTTCCTTCAGAAAGGCGAGAAGCCGGTTCAGGCTTACGACGAGAAAAAATAGCCTTTTGCCGCTTAAAAAAAGACATCAAAAAAGGAAAGGCAAGCCTTTCCTTTTTTTATCTGTTAGCGTCCTGCATGGCCCGCATCGTCGCATTGATTTGGGCTTCCGAAGGCGTCCTTCCCATCGACTTATACATAGCTTTGATGGCTTTTTCGCTAATCGGAGGATTCTTCTTCAGTTCCCTCTTGAAAAGGGCCCTGGTCAGGAAATAGCCCCCGACGAGTCCGGCGATAAAGCAAAGGATGGCAATCAGAACGACATAACCTGTAGACATATTCCTTCAACCTCTCTTTCCTACGGAATTACTTTACCACCTCAAAGGGCATTTTTAAAGAAAAAAAGCCGAGAAATCAATCTCGGCTTGCGATTTGACAAAACAGATGGCTAGTTAGCGCGGGAATCGTACTCGCCGGTATCGGTACGGACGTTGACCATATCCCCGTTCTTAATGAACATCGGGACTTTGATCTTATATCCAGTCTCCAGCGTCGCATCCTTCTGCGGCTTGTTGATCGTATCGCCGCGGACGGCATCTTCGGTATCAGTGACTTTCAAAGCGACCTTGACCGGAAGCTCAATGCCCATGATTTCCCCGTTGTAATAGGTAATCTGAACCGGAAGGTTATCGGTTAAGAAACGCGATTCCGAGGTCAGCTTGTCATGAGAAATGGAAACCTGCTCATAGGTATCCGCATCCATAAAGACATAGAAAGAGCCATCATCGTAGGAATAATTCATCTTCTTCTTTTCAAGATAAGCGAGGTTGACTTTGTCGCCGCCGCCGAAGGTGATGTCCTTAACGGTCCCAGTTCTCATATCCTTGACCTTGACCTTGACGACCATCTTTCTCATAGCCGTCTTATTCTGAAGAGTGTCAAGAACAACAAGAAGAGTCCCATTCTGATCGATAATGTTACCCGGAGTCAGATCGTTAGAAATAACGATATTTGCCATATATTAGCCTTTCCTTTCACTAAACGACAACGGCAGTCTACTTCTTTTCCTTATGCAGAGTCTTCTTCTGACAATGAGGGCAATACTTCTGTTCCTCGAATCTTCCCGGAACAGTTTTCTTGTTCTTCGTGGAAACGTAGTTCTCGTTTCCGCAGACAGAGCAGACCATGGTTATTTCAGTTCTATTATCCGCCATAAAAATTTCCCTTCCTTTCCTTAATTAGGTACTTGTGAATTATAGCATAACGGGCTTTTAACTTTCCACTCTTTTTTATTTAGAGATTCTTAAGTTCCTTAGCCCACAAAGAAAGCCAACCAAGTCAAGCCTTCAAAAAGGCTACAAGGATTAAATTTGTACTAATATATTACTAAATACTAACTAACATTCAAACTTTAAGCCATTTTTGACGCTTTTGTCCCTGTCTTGATTCCCGGGCTTTTCTTGCCAGCGATCTTCCAAAATGATTTGGTTTTTGCCTTTTTCTACCCTCTTAGAGGCTAAACTAGTACAATTAAAAAGAAGGAAGAAATCAAAATGAGCCTTAAAAAAGTCGTGAAAGTAGGCAGCCGCTTCTTAGGCGGCAATTACCCCATCCTCGTCCAGACGATGGCCAATATCAAAACCTCGAGGGTTGAAGACATCCTGAAGATGGAAAAGGACCTGTCATCATTAGGAAACGACCTCTTAAGGCTGTCAGTCCTCGATGAAGCCGATGCTCAGGCCTTTAAAGAGCTTACGGCCCGCTCAAAGACGCCTTTGATTGCGGATATCCATTTCAACTACCTCTGGGCTATAGAAGCCTTAAATAACGGGGCTGCAGCGGTCAGGCTGAATCCAGGCAATATTTCTGACCCTGGGCAGATGAATCAAGTCATCGATGCCGCTTTTAAGAACGGAGCCGCCATCCGCATCGGGGTTAACTCCGGCTCGCTTCCGGCGCACTATGCAGCTAAAAAAGACGAAGCCAAGGCTTATGCCGACGTCATGGCCTCTTATCTTAAAGCCTTTGATGATCGCGGTTTTTCCAATCTTGTCCTTTCATTGAAATCATCTGACCCGGAAGTCACTTACGAAGCTTACAGGCTGGCGGATCAGCTTTTCCCCTATCCTCTTCATTTAGGCGTCACTGAAGCCGGCGAAGGGGCCATAGGGGCTATCCGATCCTGCATCGGCCTTGTCCCTCTTTTAAAAGAAGGCATCGGCTCGACCATCCGCATTTCCTTGACTGATGAGCCCCGGGAAGAAGTCAAAGCCTGCCGGGCCCTTCTTAAAGGCATGGGCCTAGCTGACCATGTCCCGGTTCTGGTCTCCTGCCCCACCTGCGGGCGAACTCAGGTTGATCTGATGAGAGTCTCAGCTATTGTCTCCAAGCATCTTGAAGGCATCCATAAGGATATTAAAGTGGCCGTCATGGGCTGCCCAGTCAACGGGCCTGGAGAAGCCAAAGACGCTGATATCGGCTTAGCGGGCGGGGTTAACTCCTTTTTGGTCTTTGAAAAAGGCCAGCCTGTCAAAACGCTTAAGGAAGACGAGGCCATCGCTTTTCTCTTAAGTGAAATTGACCGCCTCGCAAAGGAAATGGATTAAAAGGCTTTTTCTCTTTTCCATTTTGTTTTTTCAGTTCTTTTTTCCGCTCTGCCTCAGAGCGGTTTTTTTCTTCCGAAAAGAAAAAAGGACTGTTTTGCAGTCCTTTTTAAGAAGCTTTTCGGCTAGCCACGGTGTTTTTTGTTCCGAACGTTAGGCTCTTTTTTGCTCACAAAGGAGAAGGATGTGCCTTCCTCTTCATTGCGCTTGGCCAGATTCCTCCGGATGATATCTTCCTTATGGTATTTCTTGACCAGCATGATAGCCACTCTTCTCTTTTTCTTGTAGTTCGGGCGGACTTTGTTGGTCCTTAAAGGACGCAGCCTTTCCTTGATGGCCTGCTCAACGTATTCATTGTTCTTAGCCGGCTTTCTTTCCAAACTGGAAAGATCCCTTTCGGTCTTCAGGCCCTCATCTCTTAAAGAGAGGAAGGAGAAATGAACGCCGCGGGATATGAGTTCCTTAGCCCTTTGAGTGTTGTCGTTGGAATAGAAGACATAAGAGTTGCCGGCCTTAAAGAAGCGTCCGGCGCGCCCGGCCCGGTGGAAATAATACATGATATCGGAAGGCAGATCGAGCGAAATGACGTCCGTAACATCTTTGAGGTCAACCCCGCGGGCGGCAATATCGGAAGCGAGCAGAAGATGAACCCTGCCCTCATCAAAAAAGCGGTAAGAGCGGGCCTGGTCGCGCTTTTCCATGTCCCCGAAGATGGCGGCATGGTCAATCTTGGCGGCATTAAGGGCCTTGTCGACCAGAGGAATATCTTCTTTTTTCGAGCAGAAGATGATGCCCTTGTAGACGTTGACGAAAGAGAGGAACTTTATAAGAGCCTCAGCTTTGTCCCTGTGGCGTATATCGACTAAGTAATGAGTGATGTTAGCGGCATTGATGCCTTCCCCTTTAGAAAGGTCGACAGTCTTCTCGGCCCCAATAAAGCGGCGGACCAAGCGGTTGAGCTGCTCATCGACTGAAGCCGTAAACAGGTACTTGCGGGCATTCTTCCATTCCAAAGAGAGGATTTTCTCCAAAGCCTCGGCAAAGCCACCGAAGATGATCATATCCCCTTCATCCACCACTAAGAAGCGGGTGTACTTAAGGTTCATCTGCTCAAGCTTAAACAGGAACTGGTCCGGAGTGGAAATCAGGATTTTCCCTTCATAACGGCTCTTGTTCTCTTCCGAAGAAATCTGGCAGAAAGCAAAAGGCCTATATGCCTTAATAATCTGATTAAGCACCGAGGAGATCTGCTTGACCAAAATCGAGGTCGGGACAATAATGACCGCTTCGGTGAAAAGGTTATCGTAATGCAGCTGGGAAAGTATCGGGACCAGATAGGCTAAAGTCTTGCCTGACCCAGTCGGAGCTTTGATCAATGCCGAATCGCCTTTCATCATCAGAGGAATGGCCTGCTGCTGAACCGGCGAAGGCTGAGTTACATAGAGCTCAGCAAGGGCCTTAACTAACTGGGGGTCGATTCCGAGTTCTGTAAAATCCATGTTGCTTTTATACTCCTCTATCATTCTTTGGGGCCTAAATCGGGCTTAACCTGAATGCCGACCAGATCCAAAGCCGACTGTTCGACGCTCGACGGGCAATCGCACATAACATCCTCGGCCTTGAGATTTTTCGGGAAAGCCACGACATCGCGGACATTATCGGTCTTAGCCAGAATCATGCAGAGTCTTTCCAAGCCGATGGCAAAACCGCCGTGCGGCGGAGTGCCCCAGCGGAAGGCATCTACGAAGAAACCGAACTTCTTTTTGATATCTTCGTCTTTGAGGCCTAAAAGCTCAAAGATTTTCTGCTGCAGTTTTCCGTCAAAAATGCGCAGAGAGCCGGAAGAAAGCTCATAGCCATTGATGACAGTATCATATGCATAGGACATGACTTTCGTCGGATCGACGTCCAGAAGCGGGATATCCTCGTCGCGCGGGCGGCAGAAAGGATTGGCTAAAGATTCATAAGTCCCGTCTTCTTTTCTCTCAAACAGAGGCCAGTCAAGGACGAAAAGCGGCTTGAAGATATCTGGATTCCTTAAGCCCAGCTCCTGTCCAAAATCGCAGCGGACAGCGCCCAAGGCCGAAGCCCCGCGGACTAAATCGCCATCGGCCGAAACGACAATGAGGTCACCATCATGAGCTCCGACGGCCTGAAGGAAAGCTTCGAGGGTCTTCGGGGAGAAGTCTTTGCATAAGGAGCCAGTCAATGCTCCGCTTTCGACTTTGAAGAAAGCAAAAGGATGAATCTTATATTTGCGGGCGGTCAGATTAATCTCGTCCATCTTTTTCCTTGAGACCTTCTCAGCCTGGCCTTCAACAACCAAAGCCTTGATGAACTCGCCTTTATAAGGCGCAAATTCTCCGCTGCCTAAAAGGGCGGAAACGTCTTTAAGGAGCATGCCATAGCGCATATCCGGCTTATCCGAGCCATAGTTATTAATGGCGTCGTAATAAGAGATGCGGGCGAATTCCGGCAGTTCAACATTAAGGACTTTCTCAAAGACATGATGGAGCATGCCCGAGATGACTTGGAGGACATCTTCCCTTTCGATGAAAGACATCTCGCAGTCAATCTGCGTGAATTCCGGCTGACGGTCAGCGCGGAGATCCTCATCGCGGTAGCAGCGGGCAATCTGATAGTAGCGGTCAAAGCCGGCAATCATCAGCAGCTGCTTGAAAAGCTGAGGCGACTGAGGCAAAGCATAGAAGCAGCCCGGATTAGTTCTTGAAGGCACGAGATAGTCGCGGGCGCCCTCAGGAGTTGACTTAACTAAGGTCGGGGTCTCAACTTCCATGAAAGATTTGGATTCCAAATATTCCCTGGCAGCCTTCACCGCATCGCGGCGGATGGCAAGATTATGCTGCAGAACCGGTCTTCTTAAATCAAGATAACGCCATTTAAGGCGGGTATCTTCCAAGGCGTCGGTCTTATCGGCAATGATGAAAGGCGTGAGTTCAGAAGGGGCAAAAACCTTAATCTGCTCAGCCTTGACTTCAATCTCGCCGGTGGCCATATTCGGGTTAGCGACTTCTCTTAAAGCTACTTTCCCCACGACCTGGACGCAGTATTCGTTCTTGAGTTCATTTTGAGCAAAAAGGGCCGGATCAATATTGATCTGGGTTATCCCATAGCGATCCCTTAAGTCTACAAAGACCAAGGCGCCTAAATTGCGGACTTTGGCGACCCAGCCGACTAAGGTGACGGTCTGGCCGGCATCTTCTTTTCTCAGCTCGCCGTTTGTTTTAGTTCTCAGCATGTTTACTAATTCCTTCTTTCTTGTTTTTACTTTTGTTCGGAAAGCTCCGAAGCCAGCTTATCGATATCGCCGGCATCCAGGATATCCTGAGTCCGGGTCAGCATATTCTTCAATAGGACCTTGCCCGGATTGAAATCATCGAAGACTAAGGCAAAATGGCTCTTGGCCCGGTCCGCCATCTTCAGGGCGCCCGAGAAAGCCTTCGCATAAGAAGCGGAAGAGACCTTGAAGCCTGAGGAGCGGAGCTCATCGCCCAGAATCAGAGGCTTGTTGTCCTTATCCTTCCTTAAGTCGATAAGGAAGAAATCCAGGGCTGACGAATTTTCATCAATAATCTTCTGCCTGGTATCGGGAGAAAGAGACATCATGACTCTTTCCACCCCGTAGGAGAAACCGATGCCTTCAAATTCGGGCCCGCCGATTTCCGCCATAAGCTTGCCGTATTGACCGCCCCCGCCGATAGCCCCCAAATCTTGGTTCATCGGGTCATAAAGCTCAAAGACGAGGCCAGTATAGTAATCCAAGCCACGGACGAGCTTGGGATCGACAACATAAGGAATATTCAGTTCTTCAAGAGTTTTCTTGACTTCACTGAGCTGCTTTTGATCTTCCGGAAGCAGATAATCGGAAATCAGAGGGGCTTTCTCATTGATAGCCTTATCCGAATCCACTTTGCAGTCGAGGATACGCAGGACATTCTCGTTAAAACGGCGCTGGCAGTCTTCACACATCTGGCCCAGCTGAGGCTCATAAAAGTCCCGCAGGGCTTTCTTGTAGTTTTCTCTTGATTCAAACGACCCCAGGTAATTAATCTTCAGCAGCAGATCCCGGCCCAGGATCTTCTCGCCGCCACGGTAAAACAGGATGAGGCAGTCAAGAGCCGTCATCATATCGACGTTCCTATCAAGGAATTCAACGCCGAACTGATTAAGCTCTCTTAGGCGCCCTTTCTGAGGCCTCTCAAAGCGAAAAACAGGCCCGCAATAGTAAAGCTTCAAAGGCAGGTCAGGAGAAGCGTAAAGCTTGTTTTCGATTGCCATCCGGTTAACGCCCGCTGTGAACTCCGGGCGCAGGACATAATCGTGCTCGCCTTTGGTGTTTAAGCGGAACATTTCCTTAGAAACGATATCCGAGGATTCCCCGACGCCGCGCACAAAAAGCCTTTCCTCTTCAAACATCGGAATCTCGACCGGCTGAGCGCCGTAGCATTCCGCCATGTCCGAAAGAGTCTTCTTGACCCCATCATAGATTTTCTTATCTTCCCCGAGGAAATCCAAAGTCCCTCTGGGCTTAACAATCGCATCTGCCATAAAAATCTCCTTAAAATAGGCCTTAATGGCCGCTTCTTCCCACTTTGTAAACCGATTTGATCTGGCTGAGGACGCTAAACAGCTTGGAAAGCGTCTTTGCATCGCTTAGCGAGGCGGTGACCGTCACTCTCGTAGTTGAATCGGCCGCCTTAAACTTCGACTGCAGCGAAAGGACCGTGACGCCCTGAGCCGTAATCGTATTCATTATATCAACAAGGAGCCCGGAGCGGTCATAGCAATCGATGGCGAAGTCAACCGAGTATTTCTGGGTCTTATCAAGATTCGGATTCCACATGACCTGCACTAGCCGACGGTCATCCAAAGAAACATTAGGGCAATCGGCACGATGGATTTTTATGCCCCGCCCTTTGGAGACATACCCGACAATAGGGTCACCCGGAATCGGACGGCAGCAATTGGCTAAGGACATCATAGCGGTATCGCCGTTAGCCAGCAGGACCGCATCTTTGACTTCAGCTTTGATAACATTAGGCTTGCCTGAGTTAACTAAAGCCGCCTGCGGCTGAGCCTTATCGATGTTCAGATACTCAAAAAGCGACTGAGGCATGACATTCCGGTTCGCGATATGAAGATAAAGGTCATCTAAATCAGTGCATTTAAAGTGATCCAGCGCCTTGGCATCAATGAGCTTTTCAATCTGAACCGAAAGCTTTCTCTCCCTTAAAGAGTCCCTTAAGGAAGCTTTTCCTTTTTCCACTAGGTCATCTTTGATGAACTCGGAGTTCTGCTTAGTCAAAAAGCGGCGTATATGAGCCTTAGCGAAATTGGTCTTGGCAATGTTAAGCCATTCCGTATTCGGCGTGGAGCCATCCTTAGTATCGATTTCCACCATATCGCCCGTCTTCAAAACCGTCGAGAGCGGAGCCAGTTTCCCGTTGACTTTGGCGCCCGTCAAAGAATCGCCAAGCTCAGTGTGAATTTTGTAGGCAAAATCAATAGGAGTCGAGCCAGCCGGCAAATCAATGACTTTGCCTTTAGGAGTGAAAACATAGACATTGGCTTCAAAAATGTCCTCTTTTAGCTGGTTTTCATAATCCCTGGCGTTGACTTTCTCTGCATCATCCAACTTGGAAGAGAGGTTAACAAAATCCTTAAACCAATGGAGGCGGTCTTCAATATCGTGCTGTTCTTTTTTCGGGTCGTAGGATGTCCCTTCCTTGTAGCGCCAGTGAGCTGCAATGCCGGCTTCGGCAGTCTCATCCATCTCCTTCGTGCGAATCTGGATTTCAAAAACGTGGCCTTCCCCGGTCAGAATAGTCGTGTGCAAGGACTGATACATATTAGGCTTAGGCATAGCAATATAATCCTTAAAACGCCCAGGAACCGGAACAAATGCCGCATGGATATAGCCGAGAATCTCATAGCAGTTTGTTTCGGTGGCGGTAATGATGCGCAGGGCCATAATATCGTATATTTCATCGAACTTATGCTGTTTGATGTACATCTTTTTGTAGATGGAGTAAATGGATTTGACGCGGGAAGAAATCTCAAACGGAATCTTAGCGTTAGTAAGAGTCTGAGATATCTTTTCGGTAATAATGTTCAGGGATTTCTGCATATCCGTCGCCGAAGCGTTCATCTTCTCTTCGATTTCGGTGAAAACCTTGGGCTGAGTGTAATAAAGAGCCAAGTCCTGCATTTCCGACATGATGGAATTTAAGCCTAACCGGTGAGCAATAGGGACATAAACATCCAAAGTCTCATTGGAAATCCTGACTTGCTTTTCCGGGGGCTGGAACTGGAGAGTCCTCATATTGTGCAGGCGGTCCGCCAGCTTAATGATGATGACACGTATATCCTCAGCCATGGCAATGAAAATCTTCCGGTGATCCTCAGCCTGGAAATCTGTGTTATGGAAATCGGAAAGACGTGTGATCTTGGTCAAAGACTCGACCAAAAAGGCCACTTCATCCCCAAACTGAGCGGAGATTTCGTCTTTAGTCGTATCGGTATCTTCGATGGTATCGTGCAGAAGACCCGCAATAATAGTGTTCGGAGAGGTCTGCATGTTAGCCAGAATCATTGCCACGCCTAAACAGTGGGTGATATATGGATCGCCCGATTTGCGGAACTGCCCTTCATGCTTCTTTTCCGCGAACTGATAGGCCTTCTCGATGCGGGAGATATCGTCAGTGTTTGAGATGTATGTCCTAAACTGCTTCTCCACGTCCGCGAAAGTGTAGATTTGGTTGTTGATGACCATCGTTAGAAAATGCCCTTTTTAAGCCTATTCAGACAGCTTGAGAACGGATTTATACGGGCAGTCAGTAAACTGCTTAGCCCCAGGAAGATTCGTAAGTTCAATGAAAGTCAGCACTCCAGTGACCACTCCGCCCATAGACTCCACAAGTTCCTTTACAGCCTTTAACGTGCCGCCAGTAGCCAGCAAATCATCAACAAGAACGACTCTATCGCCCTTTTTAATGGCTAAAGCAGGAAGTTCAATCGTGGCCGTATTGTATTCCAAAGTGTAAGTCTTAGAACAAACCTGGCCGGGAAGTTTTCCCTTTTTGCGAGCCATTGCAAATCCTACGCCCAATTCATAGGCAATCGGTGCCCCGAAAACAAAGCCACGGGACTCCGGGCCGATAATCAAAGAAGGATTCCATTCCTTAACGATAGCAGCCATGTCTTTGATGGCGCTTTTAAAAGCTTTTTTGTCGGCCAGCAAAGGCGAAACGTCTTTAAAAGATATGCCGGGCTTAGGGAAGCCTTCGGTGACTCCGATGTACTTTTCGTAATCCATAGTTTTTCTCCTTTTTCAGAACGCACTTTATTATATCATGGTATTATTTACTTAAAGAATTTAAAGCGCTTTGTTCGCTTTTTATCTTTGAGAGTGATTTTTCCGCAATGAGTTTTGATTGAAGGAAATGTTGGTCCAATTGGCTTTATTTACTTATTACTAGCCGTTATTGTACTAATAATCTACTAGAAACAAACTTTTGAGGCGTTTACCACCCTTTGGCTAACCTTTCTGACTTTTTTTAAGTCAGATAAAAGGTGAGGCAATAAAACGGCTAATGAGATATAATTCTCCTGTAAAGAATTAATATGATAAAAGTAATAACTCCTACGGGCTTCTGCAACGGCGTCAAAAATGCCGTAGCCAAAGCTCAGCAAACCAAAAAGGATCATCCAAAGGCTGTAGTTTATCTCCTCCGCCCAATCGTTCACAATCAAGAAACCAGTCAGGCTTTGATGAAGGAAGCTGAGATTGCCCTATTTGATCCTTCTTTGCCTTCCAAGAACTATTTGGATTCTTATTTTCTGATGCCTGCCCATGGCTTTACTAAAAGAGACGGGCTTTTAGTCCATTATTTACGTTCCACAGCTGTTGACTGCACTTGCCCCTTCCTTTTGGCCTATAAATCGGCTATGAAGAAAGACCTGGCAAAAGGCCGGCTTGTCTATTATATCGGCAAGGAAGGCCATGCTGAGACTTTAAGCGTCTTAGATATGGATTCCAGGATTATATTTATTCCCGAGGCCCAGCTTTCTGCTTTCGATATTTCCCAGTGGGATGAGAAGGACCATATTTCTGTTTATCCTCAGTCGACTTTTTCTTATGATGAATACGAGGATTTCCAAATAAGCTTCCATAACCGTTTCCATTCCTTCAAAGACATTGTTTTTTCGCCCTTATGCCACGAGTGCCTCGTCCGTTGGGAAAAGATCAATGCTCTTAACGAATCCCCAGACTGCTCTTTTGTCGTCGTTTCCGATCCTTCTTCCTCTAACGGGACAGAATTTGTGAAATACATCAAAAAACGCTATCCTGAGGCTCATATCATCATGGCCGCCAACGTCAAAGAACTTACTAACCAAATGGATAAGCTTAATTACCGCCTAAATATTTATGTCTGCTCCGCGACATCCTCCAGCCAGGAAGAAGTCGATTCCATCGTCGATACCCTCCGAAAGCGCAACAGGAAGCATGTCTTGCCCTTCTGGCCTCAGAAGAAATAAAAATCCCTTTCAATGATGAGTACCCCTTTCCGGTTTGGTCCAGACTTCGGGTACACATCACAAGAAGGGACTTTTTTCAAGCATTCATTCGCTTTAAAGCTGAATCGAGGTCTTTTTCCTCTAATTCAATTTCCTTTAAGCGCTGAGGCGGAAGTGAAGAAGACTTTTTTAACTCGGCTAAAACTGCCTTTCTTTTCCTGAGGCCCTTAATCAGCAGCGGATCGGCTTCCTTTAAGGGCAGACGGCCATATTTAATTTCCAGACTATCCTCACTCTCCCGCTTACGGGCATAAGCGATAAGCGGATAAATATGCCCTTTCTCGGCGACATATTCCTCTTTTTCGGCGCTGTAGCCCAGTTTATTAAGAAGGCTGCGGACTTTTTCCATTTCCTGCTGCGGCTCTAAAATAAGCCTCTCCAGTCCATCGAGGCGGCTTGGCTCTTTAGTCAGGATATCACAGATGAGCTGTCCGCCCATCCCAGCCAAAATGACTTGCTTAACCTGATTTGGCAGGACTATCAGCCCATCGCCTTGCTTAACATCAATGCGGTTTTGAAAAGGCGAAGACTTAATTGCTTTACAAAGCCTGTCATAAGGCCCTTTGCCCTTTTCCGAGGCTCCAAGGTAGCCCTTAAAGCCCCTTTCGGCCAAAGCTAAAACCACCAAGCCATGGTCAGCTCCCACATCAAAAAGCGGAGTGTCAGGAAGGACATAGGAAACGATTTTTTCTAAACGCGGAGAAAGACTGCTCATTTATCTTCTTCGCCCTGGGAAAGGAAGGCGCGCATCTTCTTGGTGGCGCCGGCAATTATCTGGCGTGCCCGTTCCCGGGTAACGCCTTCTTCCTGTCCGACTTCTTCGAGAGTGTGACGGGCATTGTTATTGATTCCATAATACATTTCGACCATCTTTTTCTCCCGAGGATTCAAAACAGAATCCAAAGCCGCATTGATGTCTTCGATATTCCCTGCGGAATTTTCCCCTCCAGGCGTCTGGGAAGGATCTGGTATGAGATCAAGGATTGAAGTCGTATCGTCATCTTTAGCCGAGCGGTCGAGAGAAATGACAGGCTGATCGTAAGATATCAGTTCCTCCACTTTCTCAGGCGAAAACCTTTCCTTATCCCCGATATGGTCAGAAATCTCTTGATAATCCGGCTCTTTATGAAGAATGAGGGTCAATTCCTTCTGAGCTTTTTTCACTTTCATGATATCGATGGAAACATTAGAAGGAATCTTTACAGTTGACTCGTATTTGCCGATATCCCGGCTGATAGACTGACGGATCCAGTAGGAAGCGAAGGTCGAAAAACGGCAGCCTTTGCGGTAATCGAACTTCTCCGCAGCCGTAATCAGCCCTTCAAAGCCATAGGAGATGATATCTTCATACGGAACGCCTCTATTCATGCGGGCATAGCGGGCCGCAATGGAAGCGACGAGGCGGAGATTGGAGTTAACCAAGGTATCCCTTGCTTCTTCATCCCCAGCGAGGATTTTCTTGGAAAGGTCCATTTCCTCTTGACGATTGAGAAGCTTGTACTGCTTGGCATTAGCAAAAAGCATAGAAAGAGAATCAGGAATCTTGCCGCTTTTTTCTTCGCTGGTCAAAGCGTTAGTCCCGCCGTTAGCCTCTTCTTCCTCCAATTCTTCCTTTTCCACTCGCGAAAAAGAGGAATCTTCAGCAATTGCGATATCCTTATCTTCCAAAAACACCAAGAAAGAATCCATATCCTTCTCTTCGACGCTGTTTTTCTTCAGAATCTGCTCAATATCGGCATCAGAAAGGACCGGCTTAGTATCGCTTAAGGCCAGAACGGCTTTTTCTGCAGCTTTCAAACCGCTGTTTTCTTCCATTTTTTCAGCCATGTTTCCCTCTTTTTTCTATTATACCTTTATTTTTCCGCTTTGCGATTCGCCCGGTTAAAAAAGCGCCTTTCATAATCAGAGAGGCGCTTAGGCAAAACAAAGAAAGATCAGAGACTAAAGATTTTCATCTAAGTAGTCGCGGAGCTGCTTGGAACGGGCCGGATGGCGAAGCTTTTTAATGGCTTTCGCTTCAATCTGACGGATGCGTTCACGGGTCACGCCGAATTCCTTGCCGACCTCTTCCAAAGTATGGTTGCGGCCATCATCAAGACCATAGCGAAGGCGGATGACTCTTTCTTCTCTGTCAGTCAGCTCGCAGAGGACTTCATTGAGCTTATCCTTCAGCAAAGAAGTATTGGCAAACTTCAGAGGAGACTCGTTTTCCTTATCTTCGATAAAGTCTCCGACATGGGAATCCTCTTCCTCGCCGACAGGCTTTTCCAAAGAGAGCGGATCCATGGCAATGAGCTGTATCTCGCGGATGCGCTCCGGAGACAAAGTGCCATCCATGGCTTGGCTGATTTCTTCAGCGGTCGGGTCACGGTTGAGTTTCTGCACCAGCTTACGCGAAGTGCGGGTAATCTTGTTGATTGTTTCAACCATATGGACAGGAATACGTATTGTGCGCGCCTGATCAGCCAGAGCGCGGGTTATAGCCTGACGAATCCACCAGGTGGCATAAGTCGAGAATTTATAGCCTTTTGTATAGTCGAATTTATCTACGGCCTTCATTAAGCCGATGTTTCCTTCCTGAATAAGGTCCAGGAACTGCATGCCGCGGTTAACATAATGCTTGGCAATAGAAATAACGAGCTTCAGGTTGCAGTTGGTCAGTTCTTCTTTGGCGTATTCGCCTTCGATGCCACCCGCCGCGATCTTCTTGGCCAGAACGACTTCCTCTTCCTTAGTCTTTAAGACACGGTATTTGCCGATTTCCCTAAGGTACTGCTTAACCGGGTCAGAATTGTGGTAATCATCGCCTTCGGCAACGATGGCTTTAGGCTTACGGCCTTTCTTGACCGGGGCAGCTTCCTCTTCTCCGCCATCCGTAAGTTCTTCGTCTTCGTCCGCCTGCTCTAAGCCTATTTCATCGACTTCCGGGACCTCTTCCCCTTCAATCGGAGCATCAGCCAAATCTTCAGGGCCGGCTTCCTCATCAGAAAGAACCTCTTCGCCATCGGCATCCAAAACAGTAATGCCGTTGTCTTTCATATAATCCAAAAGCTTATCGAAATCATCATCGGAAATTTCGAAATGCGTCATAGCTTCAAGAATTTCATCCTGCGAAATATGACCACCGGATTTTTTAGCCTTAGCTAAAAGTTCCTTTTTCCATTCTTCGCTGCCGCTTTCCGGCTTATCTTCAACGGCCTTTTCGCCTTTTTTAGTTCCAGCTTTTTTGGCTTTCTTGGCCGGTTTTACTTCTTCATCTTCCCCTTCGTCAGCATCGATTTTGATTTCGGTGTTATCCTCTTCTTCCTCTTCCACTTCTGACTTTCTTTTTTTAGACATAAATGCCTCTTCTAGTGGCTAACTTGCTTTCCTATAAAAGCAGATTCCCTTCTTTTTCCCATAAATAAGAAGGAATCGGTTCCTCCGAGAGGAAAAATACCCACAAATATAGTTTATCAGGCTTGTCAAGGGCTCCTATTTCGCTTAATTGTTTTTTTTCGACAGTTTTTCCATTATTGTCTTGAAAACTTCCGGCGATACATCATCACCACGATTTTTCGCCCAAAAGAAGGTTCCGTTCGTCTTGTGCTTATCAATAGCCTTTTTCAGTTCTTTTAAATCAGCCTCTTTAGAAGGATATTGACAGAACATAAGCCTTTTAACTGCATTTAAAAGAAGGTTTTTTTCTTTCAGATAATCCTTCTCTTCTTTGCTGCCCGGCCCGGACAGACCAGAAAGAAGCGAATCAGTATCCATTTCAATTTTGTTCTGCAAAAGTCCAAAATCAGCTTCATCGAGGCCTTCTTCTCCAGCCTTTTTCCCATAAATCTCATCGATGTAATTTGCCAGCCGGTTTATTTCCTCAATATAGAAAAGAGCAGACGAATTCATCGAAGAGACAACTAAACCGTCAGCCTTTTTTGAAGAAGCCATCCTTACCAGCAGCTGGCATTCTTCACTGATGATGGAAGAGAGGCCCACCTTCCTGCCAAGGTCTTTTTTCTTGTATTCCCGATTGAAAAGATAGATAAGGCTAGTGTTTACATCAGTCTTGGATAAATCTTCCTGGCTGTCGTCACCGCTATCCCCATCTTCGACAAAAGAAGCAAAATCATCGTTAGGATAAGCAGAGCCCAGATGGTCTTCATTCCTAAAAGAACTGGCAGGCTGGTATTTCAGCCCTTTGAAGACGCTATTTATGCCATCAGGGGCCACTTTAAGGCCTGCCGAAAGCTTATTGACGATATCGCTTTTTGCCAAAATAGGAGCGGCTTGATAATAAGAGCCCATTTCCCTTAGGAAATTCTCTTTTTCTTCATACCCCGTCAGCTGACCGTGATTGAGGCGGAATTCCATTGAATGAACAGGGGCAAATTCCAGATCTGACATTGCCTTTCTCAAGGCTTCTTCGCCTTCGTTTTTCAAGACCTCATCAGCATCTTTGCCGCCTTTTAAAGGCTTAACGACCATAACTTTAAGGCCCTTGTCCTTTAATAAAGCCAAACATCTTTCCGTGGCCATCTGTCCCGGCTCATCGCCATCCAAAGACAGCCTGACTTCGCATCCAAGTTTCTGGAAGAGGCGTATATGATCTTCTGTAAGAGCCGTCCCCATCAATCCCACGGCATTCTTCATTCCAATGCGCCACAAAGCTATAACATCCATGAAGCCTTCCAAAAGATAGACGCATTTAGAGCTTTTTATGAAAGATTGGGCATTGTTGAAATTGTAGAGCAGAAGGCTCTTTTTAAATATTACCGATTCAGAAGAATTGATATACTTAGGTTCATTCTCAGTTCCATGATTGGCATATTTTCGCCCAGAAAAGCCAACAATATTTCCATAAATATCCGAAAGCGGGAACATAATCCTGTCTACGTAAGAATCCTTCAGTTCCCCGCTGTTCAAAGAACAGATGCCAGCTTTATCGAGAACTTCAACAGGTATTTTCTCAGTTTCCCTTAGATAATTAACCGAAAGCTTCTGATCTAAAGGAGCATAGCCGATCTTGAAAGTATCGATAGATTCTTCAGGCAGACCGCGCTCAATAAGATATTTCTTGGCATCCGCCCCTGCAACGCTTCTTAGCATGAACTGGTAATATTTGGCCAGTTTCTCCACCGCTTCTAGTTCTTCTTCATTTTCTCTTCTTCTGGGAGCCAGATTACTGCCGCTAGCCCAGGAAGGAGCTTCCACATTGCATATATCGCAGGCTTTCTTTACAGCGGTTTTAAAAGGAACATTTTCATATTTCTGAATAAACGTAAAAGCATTGCCGCCAGTCCCGCAGACAAAACAGCGGAAAATCTGCTTAGAAACCGAGATAGATAAAGACGGGTTAGTATCGTGATGAAACGGGCAAATAGCTACGTAATTGGTCCCTTTTTTGATAACCGAAATATACGAGCCGATGACTTTGACAATGTCAATTTTAGCTCGGAGCTCTTCGATTTCCTTAATAAAGTCTTCTTGGCTCTTCATAACTATTTTCCCTTCTGCAGCGGCTTTTGCCTTAAAAAAGCCCCATAAAGTAAGGGCCAAATTGCCAGACTAGGCCAACAGGAAAAGGCTATTCAGCAAATTCCTTAGCCAAATAAGCAGGAAGGTCCTCAATCTTAATGCGAACCTGCTCCATGCTGTCGCGGCTGCGGACGGTCACCGACTTGTCGTTGACCGAATCAAAATCATATGTAATGCAGTACGGCGTGCCAATCTCATCTTGACGGCGATATCTCTTCCCGATAGAAGCCGTCTCATCAAAGACCACGTCGAACAAAGGCGAAATCAAGCTGTAGACTTCTTTTTCGGCTTGCTCGGAAAGTTTTCCGGAAAGAGGCAAAACAGCCGCCTGATAAGGAGCCAGATGCTTATTCAGCCTTAAGACTATTCTCTTCTCGCCTTTAACGTCTTCCTCATCATAAGCGTCGCATAAAAGAGCCAGAAGGAGACGGTCGCATCCAAAAGAAGGCTCGACAACATGCGGAATATAGCGCGTATTTGTCTCCGGATCCAGATAAGTCAGATCCTGAGTCGAGCAGGTCTGATGACGAGTAAGATCATAATCCGTGCGGGAAGCGATGCCCATTAATTCACCCCACCCTAAGGTCGGGAAATAATACTCTATATCCGTTGTGCCTTTGGAGTAGAAAGCCAGTTCATTAGGCTCGTGATCACGGAAGCGAAGATAATCCATCTTCAAGCCGATGCGATTAACAAAATCCAAGCATTCGCTCTTCCAGTAAGCGAAATACTTCTCGTCTTCGCCAGGCTTAAAGAAGAACTCGATTTCCATTTGCTCAAACTCGCGGGTGCGGAAAGTGAAGTTTCCCGGAGTGATTTCATTGCGGAAAGCCTTGCCGATATCGCAGATGCCGAAAGGCAATTTGGCACGGGTCGTACGCTGAACATTTTTAAAGTTAACAAAAATACCTTGAGCAGTCTCCGGACGCAGATAGACCTGAGCGGTGGAATCTTCCAAAACGCCAATATAGGTCTTAAACATCATTCCAAACTGGCGGATAGGCGTGAAATGGCTCTCACCACAGGTCGGGCATTTGATTTCACCAGACTGGATGAGCTTATCCATGTCGGCAACGGACATGCCGTCAGTATCAAGTTCAGGCTTCTGATCCTTGATAAGCTTATCGGCACGGAAGCGGGCATGGCAGTGTTTGCAGTCGACCAAAGGATCATGGAAGTTGGCAACATGGCCAGTGGCTTCCCAGACCTTCGGATTCATGATAATAGCCGGGTCAATCTCGAAGATATTCATATTAGGACGAACAAAATGTCTTCTCCAGACCTCTTTGAGATGATTTTTGGCTAAAGTCCCAACAGGGCCATAGTCCCAAGCGTTGGATAAACCGCCATAAATTTCAGACGACGGATATAAAAAGCCCTTAGTAACTAAGTGATTTGTAATTGTTTCAAACGAGAATTTTCTTTCTTCCATATGTATTTATTTCTCCCTTTCAGCCTACTTGATTATCATACTATCTTAGCGAGGCTTTTAGCATATCAATTGTCTTCAGACTGCCCATTGAATCGCCTAAATAGACTGCCAAGTCATTAAATGCCCTGAAGCAAGGCTCTTTAGGAAGGACAGCATGCTCCATCATTTCCGGAGAAACCATCTTACCATAGCGCATCACTTTCAAGTAATTGGGATCAGCCTCTTTAGGAATATCGCCTTCCTTGGCGCAGTCAGCGCAGATAAACCCGCCGTCTTCAACAGAAAAAGCCACGAGGCCAGTTTTCTTGCCGCAGCTGACGCATTCCTCAAACTCCAGACCGATGCCCATGGGCCCTAACGACTGAACTAAGAAAATAAAGTCCAAAGTCAGGGGGTCAAAACCATTTTTCAGTCCGTTCATCAAGCCTTCAAAATAGGCGTAAGGCATCTCGTCATCATCCTGAAAAAAGCTTTTAAGGATTTCAATGGCAAACTGAGCGGAGACAGACTTCTTCATGTCCTCGTAAAGCGATGTGAAGTTTCCAAGCGTTGAAGTTGACTTAGCGGCTAGATATCCACTTATAGGGTTTTCGGAGACTTCCAAAGCAATTTTATTAAAAACCAAAACAGCTTCATGGTTGCGGCTTTTCGGGTCTTCCCCGCCGTTAACCAAAATATCCTTCTTACCTTCTTTGGTAAGAAGTGTTATCAATGAATCCTTGTCTTTATAATGGGCATCAGAAATGACGAAACCTTCCAAGACGCCGCTTTTGCTGCTGACCATAAACCGCTTTTTATTCCTTGTAGCCGTATTCTTTAAGCTTCGCCGGATTATCTCTCCATCCTTCGACGACTTTGACAAAGAGAACCAATTCAGTCTTCTTCTGCATAAAATTCGTAATCGAATGCTCCGCGTGATGCCTAATTAAAGAAAGCATCTGCCCGTTTTTGCCTATAACAATAGCCTTTTCGGAGTCTTTTTCCACGATGATATCAGCCCAGATTGTCAGTTTGTCAGCCGAATCTTCAGATTTTACAATAGCCACATGAACTGCATGCGGTACTTCATGCTCAAGATTGACCATGCACTTTTCACGAATCATCTCTGACCAGACAAAACTCGTCGGACGGTCAATCAACTGATCTTCGGGAAAATAAGGAGTGCCTTCTTTCAAATGTGACTTGATGGCCTTAATCAGATCATCAATGCCAAACTTGTTTAAAGCTGACATCTGAATATATTCAGCGTTAGGCAGCATCTTCTTATATTCTTCCAGCCTAGCCTGCCCTTCATCCAACTTAACTAAATCTATTTTATTAAAGGCACAGATAACCGGAACTTTGGAATCTTTGAGCTTATACATGACAGTCTCAGGAATTTTCCTGGAAGAACCGTCGGTGACAAAAACAATGACGTCTACGCTTTCCTTAGCTTCCTGGGCATCCTGAAGAAGCAAAGCCCCCAGTTTGCCATGGGGTGTGTGCAGGCCCGGGGTGTCAATAAAAACAATCTGAGCTTCCTTATCGTTATATATGCCTTCGACGTTGACACGGGTAGTCTGAGGCTTAGGCGAAACAGCTTCGATTTTCAAACCGAGAATAGCGTTAAGCAGAGTCGATTTGCCGGCATTAGCTAAGCCGTATAGAGCAGCGAATCCAACTTTCATATATTTTTCAGATCCTTTGAAGTGAATAAGCCCGGCATAATGTCTTTGACCGGAAGGTGAATAAAGCCTCCCTGCTCATTGAACATAATGACTTGGCAGTCTAAAGGCAAAAGCTCAGACATAACCTGGCGGCAGCTGCCGCACGGATAGGCATAGCCTTTGAATTCCGCTATGACGCCCAAGACAATTTGATCTTCCTTCTTATTTCCCTGGAGATGGGAAGAAAACATCGCGGTGCGCTCTGCGCATATGCAATCTCCGTAAGCCGCATTTTCAATGTTGGCCCCATAAATCTTCTTGTGGTCTTTAGTCCAAATACAGGCACCGACTTTCGTCTTAGAATAAGGAGAATAAGAAAGTTGCTGAGCCTTCTTGCAGTCGTTGAAGAGTTCTTCAATGTCCTTTTTATTGTTTACGTCGAATTTTTCCATCATTGCTTTTTAACCTCCGTATATGAATAAGCAAAGCTATTAAGTATATCATTTTGCAGCCCGAACATGACTTCAGCATCTTTTTCCGACTTCATGTGGTCATACCCCATAAGGTGAAGGAAACCATGGATAAACAAGAATGCGATTTCCCTTTCGGTCGGATGCTTATAAAACTCAGCCTGTTTAATCGCGGTATCTAAGGAAATAACAATTTCACCCATATCGTCGATGACTTCTCCCTCATCACTTTTATCATCATCATAGGCGAAGGAAATGACATCAGTCGGGCGGTCAATTTTGCGATATTCCTTATTGATTTTCCAGATTTCAGCATCATCCACGATGGTGCAGGAAAGGACAAGAGGCTTCTTCAGTTTCATGAAGGAGACAATGTGCTCTAACAGCGCATTGGCCATCTTTTCCAGTTCTTCTGGGCAGGAACTGGCATTATCAGCAAAATAGAACTCGTTAAGGCTCTTTTTCATAGCCTTTATATCATACCATATCAGCCCTTCTTTTGCCTTCTTTCTTAAAGAAGCCCGGGATCTTATAGGCGTCTTTATCCAGGAGGAGAAAAACATCAAGAGGATCTTTCTCTAAAGGGCTTTTTTCAAGATAGGAGAATAAAGAATCCAAGAGCATTTCAATAAGGAAAAAAGCGCTGATTAAAGCGTTTAGATCAATATAAAGGTCAGATAGATTGACGATAAAGACAAAGCCAAGAGTGAAAAAAGAAGAAAAGAAACGTTCACTTATCAGGTATTTGCCGTAATCACGGCTTGCCTCTTCCCCTTTCAGATAAGCTTCCTGGTTAAATCTTTCACCAGCCAGGCTCCTTTCTTCTTCCGCCAAGCCCAAAACTATTTTTCTTTCTTTTTCTTTTCGGAACGCCACATAAAGAAGAAAACGGGCCAGACCGGAAACCAGAAGCGCCAAAAGAAAACGGTAAGACCCAAAGCAGACGGCGTAAAAGGCCAAGAGCAATGAAACCAGCGAGGCGGGCTCTTTTAAAGCCTTGAGGCTGATGGCCTGCTTAAGGTTAGAAATCTTCTGCAGGCTTTCCCTGTCATTATGATTCTCTAAATAAGGCAGAGCCATGTCTTTATCCACTCTTTTCTGGACATTGAAGGCATACGCTTGGCTGAGCCATTCTAAAAAGAATGCCAAAAGAATGGAAATAATCGCATAACCGCTGATGTCTTTCAATCCGAGCAAAACAAGTCCAGTCAGGACGCAGGTTCCTAAAAGGAGAGCCAAGAAAAAGGATATAAAGCGCTCCACAGGCCTAATGAGCTGAAAACGCGGAAGCGAAGTTTCTTCTTTCTTTGTCAGAGTCAATATGGCTTGAGGTCCTTTTTCCAACAGCTTTCTAAAAGAGAGCAACTGCCCGCCCACGGCCGGGTCTTTAACGAGGAAATGACCCCAGCGAAACGAAGAAACGAGAACAAAATGACCTTCTTCACCTTCTTTTTGGAAAAGAAGAATAAAAGGGCCTTTGATTTTCTTCAGGACTTCCGGCTTTTCCACCTCAAAGCCTTCCCCATGGATGCCATAAGATGCCAGGCTGATTTGAATCTCCTTCATATTGGCGCATTGATTAGGGCATAAAGCATAACCTGCGCTCTTCTTTTTATAAAACAAAGCTAAGGTATTGCGAAAACAGGCTTCTCCGCAGCCGTCTTTTCTGTTTTGTTTAATCATCTTTTCTCCTTCTTTCAGAGGCTATAGGCCTTAAAAGAAGAAAAGTTCACCTAAAAATAAGCAATATCGATTATTTTCCTAACGTTCTTCCCGTCATCAATCAAAGGCTTAATAAGCTCATCTAATCCGCTCAGGCATTTAGAGCAGCTTCCAAGATATTCTTCCCAGTCTTTATAAGAGGATAAGAAAGTCACGGCTCCTTTAAACTGCCGGTCTGTAAGCAAAGGGACTAAAAAACTCTTCAGATAATCCGCAAGATTCTTTTCCCGGCCCAAGTTATAAAGAAAGAGAACCGGAGTATGGCTGTAAGAAAGGAAATCAGCGAGGTTTTCCTTGTTCGCCTGGGCATCAGGCGTAGAAAGATAATCGGAAACCTGATAAGCATCAAAACAAGCCACATCTAAATCTTTTTTAGCATAAGCATAAGCTAATGCTTTCAGCAGTCCTTCCCCATTGGTATTGGAGGAAGAAATGAAAAAGCCCGGATTAAGCTGATCGGCTTTATAAACCTTTAATCGATGAAAGACTTTTCTTCCGATGTTCAAAAGAGATGGGCTGTCCTTTTTCGGGTCGCCGATTCCTATAGCCGGTTCGGCAGCCGCGTAACAGGAGTACGCTTCTAGAGGATCATAAGAGGAAAAGACAAAGTGCTTCAGTCTTTCCCGAACAGTCTTAAAGTAATCGCACGGATAAGTAAAGTTATCAAAAGAGTGCCTTAAAGCGTCGTATTTTAAGCCTACCCTCATTCCCTGAGCTTCTTTTTGACGGCAAGAAGAAAAATTCAGGCAGCCCTGGCATCTTTTTTTATCGGATAGATAACGCTGGAGATAAACAAGGCCCTGTTTAAGTTCCTCATCAGTCAAGGAGTTATTCTTGCAGAGGCGAGAGATAAGCTCATCATCCTTAGCTTGCCGGATTAAGGCGTTTCCAGCTTCTTCCAGTTGTTCATCGCTCAGAGGCGATTTAATATCAAAAGGCAAATCCATACCTAATCCCCGCTCCCAACAATCTCATCCCAATTAAAATCTTTAATATCCTCGTCGTCCTCTTCTTTTTCCGGCTCTTGTTTTTCCTGTATCTTTTGAGCCTGAGTCTCCTGTCTGTCTTTCTTATGCTTTCTTTCGAGGGCGCTTTGGTTGGACTGATAAAGGAAAGCCATAGCTTCCGAAGCCGATGCAATCTTGTTCTTCATCAAAGAGATAGCAATCTTGCAGGCGTATTCTTCCGGCAGGCTCCCCTGGCATTTCTGAATCGTATAGTCAACGATGACATTGATAATCGGATTCGAGACCTTATAAGTATCCGAAAGCGTGTTGAGGAGCTTTTTATAAGAAGCCGTCGGCTCGGCATTAAGGACCTGGCCCAAGAACAAAAGAGGGCTGGTCTTATTGTAGTAATCCAAGCGTCTTTTCACATCCCCGACGCCAAAAGAAACATCATCAGACTGATATTCTTCCCTGTTGACGCCGTATTTATGGTAATCCGGACATAGCCTTTCAAACATGGTCAAGGACAGTACGCCTTCAGAATCAAGGCAGCTTTGAGCGATGATCTGGCTAGCCTCTTTTTCGCTGAGGCCATAAAGAGAACTCAGGCGGCTTATTTCTTTGATATCGGTCGGGCTGGCTTCAAAGCTTTCGGTCATCTTCTCCATTTCGGACTGAAAGGCCGACTCAGAAAAAGTAACTTCAACCGGCTTATACTGCTTCACCGCTTCTGTCAGCTCTTCTCCGGAAAGCTTATTATAAAAATCCGGGACATCATCCATATCGAAAACATCGTTAAATTTAGCGGAGACGTCATAATACTCGGCTTCAGGCTGATTAGCAGACCCAAAGCGGCTTTTTAAGGCAAAAAGATCCCTTTCCTCAAAAGTTTTTGAAAGGTAGCCGATAAAAAGCGGGTTTTTAAAAAAATCAGGCCCAGGGAGCGGAAGATAGAGTACTAATTGGTAATTTACTTTATCGGCTTTTTCCAAGCGGAAAGTGGCTAAAAGGCCTGTCCCCTCCAGTTTTCCGGCAGACTGCCTGATTTCCATTAAGGATAATCCGGAAGCCTTCATCAATTCCCCGGAAGTAAAAAAAGAAGAGTTTTCCTTATGCCCCAGCGCCAAAAAAAGATGGTAAAGAGCAAAAGACGCCGAGCCAAGCATCGGCAGGTAACAGGAAGAAAGCATGTCCTCCTGCTGGGACGAAAGATAAGGTGCGTTCTTAATCGAATAGACCGCGTTCTCTTCAAAAGCAACCATTTAAGCCTCTTATGGGATTATAGATTATCCCTAGGGTCCTTTCAACGCCAAACCGGTATTTACCCCGGTCATATTGAGTATAATGAATTGAAGGCTGAGATATAAGCCGGAAGGAGGAAAAAAGCATGGGAAACTACACGGGTATGCAGATTTTTCTGCTCCTGGCTCTCCTATTTATGTCAGGTTCTTTCATCGGGTATGTCATTGAAGTCTTTTTCCGACGTTTTGTATCCGCCAAAAGATGGATCAACCCGGGCTTTCTTAACGGCCCCTGCCTTCCTTTATATGGCTTTTCTCTCCTCTTTTTATATATCTGCTCTTATTATCTAAGCCGCTTGACATTTTTTAACTGGCCTAACTGGGCTCGTGATGTCTGCATAATCCTGATGTTCGGAGTAGGCATGACTCTTATTGAATACTTAGCCGGTTTGATTTTCATCAAAGGCCTCAATGTCAGGCTTTGGGACTATACAAACATGCGCGGGAATATCCAAGGCCTTATCTGCCCCCTTTTCTCTTTGATCTGGCTCGCTATGGGCGGGCTTTACTATTTCTTCCTCCACCCTCTTTTTGTCTCATATGCGTCTTTCTATTTTGCTCATGAGGCTTACCTGGATTGGTTTCTTGGGCTGACATACGGCGTCCTGGTCTACGACCTCATTGTTTCCTTCAATCTTGTTGCCCGTCTATCTGCTGCTGCTCATAAGAATAAAATCATCGTTTCTTACATGCAGTTTAAGGTTTCTCGAGCTGAAGAAAAGAAAAAGCGTGAGGCTGCTTTCTTATCTGAGAATCCCGGCGTAGAAATGTTCCTGACCGAGCAGAAAGCCCGCCAAAAAGAACTAATTGGCCGCCTGCTTTATAAAGACGAAGGACATAAGCTTTTTCAGCCTTCGCTTAGACGTGTTTCCCTGCGTCAGGAAATCGCAGCCCTCAAGGCTAAAAACAAGCCTAACGTAACAAATGAGACTCCTGTGAAAAAAGAATAATTTCGGCGATTTTCGTAAGTTTTTGTTAAATAATGCTTCATTGCCTTATTACTTCAATCTTAATCTATGCAAAGATGAACATTTAAATACATGAGACCGCTTACAATGACGATAAGGCAAAAAAAGTGAGCCAAAACTTATTAGAATATATTTGTCTATTTAGGAGGTATTATTTATGCCTATTAAAATCGGCGTGTTCACATCGGGCGGAGACGCCCCGGGCATGAACGCCTGCATACGTGCAGTCGTCCGCGCTGGAATCGCTAATGGATATGAAGTCTTCGGCATCTACGATGGATACCGTGGCCTCCTGGCTGATCAGATTGTCAAGATGGACCGTCATTCGGTCTCGGATATACTTAACCGCGGCGGCACTATTTTAGGAACCGCCCGTCTGCCTGAGTTTAAAGATGAAGCCGTCCGCATTAAAGCGGTCGATATTTTAAACCGCCATGGCATCAATGCCCTTGTCGGCATCGGCGGCGATGGAACTTATAAGGGCTTGGCCGGATTAAGCAAGCTCGGGGTCAACACCATCGGCCTGCCGGGGACCATCGATAACGATATTGCCTCAACCGACTATACTATCGGCTTTGATACGGCTCTTAACACTATCGTAGAGTGCGTCGATAAGCTCCGCGACACCTCTTCGTCTCACCAACGTTGCTCCGTGATTGAAGTCATGGGCAACCACTGCGGAGATTTGGCAGCTTATGCTGGCATTTCTTCTGGTGCTGAGCTGGTTATTACGCCTGAAAACCCTATTACTAAGGATCAGGTCATCAAATACCTTCGTGCTCAGAAGGATTTAGGCAAGAGACACGCTATTGTCATCATCTCCGAAAAAGTAACAGATGTCTTCGAATTTGCCTCGGAAATTGAGTCTCGCTGTGGGTTTGAAACCCGGGCCGAAGTCCTCGGTCATATGCAGCGCGGCGGTTCTCCGACGGCGCGCGATCGCATCTTGGCTACCCGCATGGGTGTCTATGCTGTTAACCTCATCTCCCAAGGCATTACTTCGTCTTGTGTGGGGCTTATTAAGGATAGACTGACCTATACTTCCATCGATGAATCGATGGAACTCCCCCGCCACTCCTCGATGGAATTCATCGAAGATTCGCAGCTGGTCAGTTAATTTCGCTTGTATTAGCAATACTTAGCCTGTAAACTTTCATTGGAATAGGAGAAAGCACTTAACTTATTATGAATTTACTTAAGAAAACTAAGATTGTCTGCACTATTGGCCCGGCCTCGAGCCCGAAGCCTGTCTTGCTTCAGATGATTGAATCCGGCATGAATATTGCCCGTCTGAACTTCTCGCACGGCTCTTATGAGGAGCATTATGCGAAGATCGTCACGATCCGTGAAATCGAAAAGGAAAAAGGCATCATCATTCCGATTATGCTCGACACTAAAGGCCCGGAAATCCGCACTGGGAATTTCCAAGGCGGTTTTGCCGACATCAAGACTGGCGATGAAATACGCATTTATATGAAGCCGATTCTCGGTGACGAGCATAAGTTCTCTGTCACTTATACCGGCCTTTATGATGATTGCCATATCGGCGCCATGATCCGCCTCGACGACGGCAATCTCGGGCTCCAGGTCACTGGCAAAGACGAAGCTGAGCACTGTCTCATCGTCAAAGCTCTGAACCACGATAAAATCAAGGACGAAAGAGGCGTTAACTGCCCTGATACAAAGCTCAATATGGAGTATATCTCCAAAAAGGATTACGCCGATTTGGTCTGGGGCTGCCAGAATCATGTCGACTATATCTCGGCTTCCTTCATCCGCAACAAGAAGGATATCGATGATATCCGCAAAGTTTTGGATGATAACGGCGGCGAGAGCATAAAGATTATCTCAAAAGTCGAAAACACCGAAGCGGTGGCGGCTTTGGACGAAATCATCGAGAATTCCGATGGCCTTATGGTCGCCCGCGGCGACTTAGGCGTTGAGATTCCGGCTGAGGATGTCCCTGTCGTTCAGCGCGATATGATTAATAAATGCCGCAAACTGGGCAAGCCGGTCATCACGGCCACGCAGATGCTCGATTCAATGCAGCACAATCCGAATCCGACCCGTGCGGAAGTCAGCGATGTCGCTAACGCCGTCCTGGAATCGACCGATGCCGTCATGCTTTCCGGCGAATCCGCGTCTGGCGAGTACCCGGTTGAAGCGGTCTCCATGCAGGCGAAGATTTCCGCCAAGATGGAACAGTACCTCAATTATGAGGATTTAGCCCACGAGGCTTTCGATACTTCCAACAAGACTCTTAATGATGCTTTGGCTAATGCGGTTGCGACCACGGCGGCTTTATTGGATGCCAAACTCATTGTCTGCTTCTCTGAAACTGGCGCTACGGCCCGCCGTCTTTCTAAATGCCGTCCTATTTGCCCTATCATCGCTGTTTCCAAAGACCGTGCCGCCTGCGTTGATGCCATGATGGGCTTCGGAGCCTATCCGAAGCTTATTAAGCATGTCCCGCAGTTCATCGAAGATATGGAAGCTATTTCCATCCACCTCGCCAAACAGTACAATATTCCTAAAGGCAGCAAGATCATCATCACTGGCGGCACCCCTGTCGGCGCCGGCAAGACGAATTTCATGAAGGTCATTTCCTACGGAACCAGGGAGGTTAATATTGATATATGACAGATTCCAGCAAAATGTACGTCGCCATCGATTTAGGCGGAACCAACTTAAGAGTCGGCCTCGTCGATGAAAAGCTCGGCATTGTCCAAGCTATTCGGGAAAAAACCGTCCATAAGGACAAGGATTCCCTCTATGAGCAGATTAAGCGCATGCTCAGCGTCATTCTTTCCATGTATAAAGGCCAAGAGCCTCTTAAGTACATCGGTATCTCCGCTGCCGGTTTCTGCGAAAACGGCATCCTTAAGTTCTCTCCGAACCTAGCTATCCGCGATTTTGATCTCCCGGGCCAGCTGAACAAGGATTTCCCGAATATGAAAGCCATCATGGCCAACGATGCCAACTGCTCCGCTTTAATTGAGGCGCTGGCTGGCGCAGCCAAGGGCTATGCGGATTCCTTCTTCTTCACGGTTTCCACCGGCATCGGCGCGGGCTTGATCTATAATGGCAAGCTCGTCGACCTGCCTTTTGAAGTCGGACACAACTACATCGGCTATCAGAACCGCTTCTACGAAATTGAAAACCTCTGCTCCGGCACCGGCATCGTGACTTTAGCTAAACTCAACGGGCTTGAACTGGAATCCCCTTCTGAGCTTTTTGCCTTAGTCATGCAGCAGGATAAGCTTGGGACGCAGGTTTATAACGACTGGCTCCGCCTCTTCGGCTCGGTCGTCGCTAATGCTCAGATTACTTATAATCCGGAAGTCATCGTTCTTTCCGGCGGCGTCATGAAGTCCAAGGCTGTCTTCTGGGAAGACCTGAAGAAGGTCGCTCAGGCTTTCGCGGCTCCTTTCCCGGTCCGCAAAATCCGCTTAGTCTGCGGAAAGTTTGATCAGGACACGGGGCTTATGGGCGGAGCTGCGGTCGCCATTGAAGCAGCTAGCGGCCAGATTATTTAAAAGACTTAAAGGCTATAGCCACTCTGGGCAAGAGTGGCTTTTTTAATGCTTTCTAATTGACTAATGGCTTAACTCAGCCTATATTATCAGTAGGCAAAGATTAAGACATGCTCTTAATTTCCCTAAGGAAGAGAGCCTCATTCGGGTGCAAAGAGGTCTTAGGAGAACTGAAAGTACCGCTTATGAGCCTCTAAGGCAACTTAGCGTCTCGGGCTTCCGATAAGCCTCAGAAAGGCTCTTTATCCAAAGAGCAAAACAGGTGGCACCGCGCATATTGCGCCCTGAGGTGCCTTTTTTTGTCTCTTAGCGATGATTCGGGCAAAGCAAAGTACAAGGAGGAAAAAATCATGCTACTTACTTTAAAAGACGGGTCGAAGAAAGAATTCAAAGACGGCTTAACTGGACTGGAAGTGGCGGCTGCCATTTCCCCTTCTTTAGCTAAAAAATGCTTGGGGGTGGTTTTCCAGGGCGAAGTCATGGATTACCGCGAAGTCATCCCCGGCGACGGCGATTTCGAGATTCTGACCAAAGATTCTCCCGAAGCGCTCCATATCCTTAACCATACCTGCGCCCATGTTCTGGCTCAGGCCATCCTGAGAATTTATCCTGATGCCCAGTTGGCTTTCGGGCCTTCGATTGACGAGGGCTTCTACTATGACATCAAATTCAAGGATCCTTTCTCGGAAAAAGATTTCCCGGCTGTCGAAAAGGAAATGCAGAAAATCATTGAATCCGGTTATCCGTTGGAAAGAAAGGACATAACCCCGGAAGAAGGCAAGAAGCTTTTTGCCGGACAGAAGTTCAAGAAAATCCACATCGATGAGATTAACGGACCGCTGACGGTTTATACTCAGGGCGAATTTGCCGACCTCTGCAAGGGACCCCATGTCCCGACGGTCGGCCAGATTAAGGCCTTTAAGCTTACTTCTATCTCCGGCGCTTATTTCCACGGAGATAAGACGCAGGATCAGCTGACCCGCATTTACGGCGTCGCTTTCTTCGATGGGAAAGATTTGGATTCTTATCTGAAGCTGATTGAAGAAAGAAAACAGTCCGACCACCGTAAAATTGGCCGTGACTTAGGCCTCTTTATGCTTTCCGACTACGGACCTGGCTTCCCTTTCTGGCTTCCGAACGGCATGCTTTTCCGCAATGCCTTGACTGACTACTGGATTAAGCTGCACCAGGAAAACGGCTATATGCAGGTCACCACTCCTATCATTCTTTCTAAGGAGCTTTGGGAGACTTCCGGCCACTGGGATCACTATAAGGAAAATATGTATACGACCATGATCGACGAGAAAGAATTCGCCATCAAGCCTATGAACTGCCCGGGCGCTATCCTTATTTATAATTCCGACATTCATTCCTATAAGGAACTCCCGCTCCGCTATGCCGAGTTAGGCTTAGTCCACCGTCATGAGGCCTCAGGCGCCTTAAACGGCCTCTTCCGGGTCCGCTGCTTCACTCAGGATGATGCTCATACACTCCTGATGGAATCGCAGATTGAATCGGAAATCAGCCACCTGCTGAAGCTTTATAACCAGGTCTACTCCACTTTCGGGCTTACCTATCGCATCGAGCTTTCGACCCGTCCGGAAACGGGCTATATCGGCTCCATCGAAACTTGGAACCACGCTGAGGATGCTTTAAGAAAATGCCTGGAAGAAAACGGCGTTCCTTATAAGATCAACCCGGGCGACGGGGCTTTCTACGGCCCGAAGCTTGACTTCAAGCTTAACGATTCGTTAGGCCGGGTCTGGCAGTGCGGAACCATTCAGCTGGATATGCAGCTGCCTGGCCGCTTTGGCTGCTACTATATCGATTCGGATGGCTCGAAAAAGACTCCGATGATGATTCACCGTGCAATATTCGGCTCCATCGAGCGTTTCACGGGCATCCTCATCGAGCATTTCAAGGGTGTCTTCCCGACTTGGCTGGCTCCGAAGCAGGTTGAAATCCTCCCTGTTGATCCTTCTAAGCACTTAGAGGCCGCCAACAAGATTCAGTTAGCTCTCCACAAGGAAAACATCCGCGTCGGCATTGACGCCTCGGAAGATAAGCTCGGCAAGAAGTTCCATGACTGGTCTGTGCAGAAAGTCCCTTATACGCTGGTTATCGGCGATAAGGAAGCGGCTGACGGCAGCGTCACTTACCGCATCTTCGGCCATAAAGACCAGGTTACAGTCTCCTTAGAAGACTTCATCAAGCTGATCCGCAACGACATCGATACGAAGAAGATTTCTCGCGACTAATTAGAAACGTCATTCCGCCGGTGAGGCATTTATTGCCCCCTCCCGGCGGTTTTTAATTGTCACATTTTCGGTTTTAAACAGCATTAAAAAAGCCCGGTCTAAGCCGGGCTTTTTATAGGCCTTAATCTAATTAATGTCTATAGTGGCGATCGTCATCGTCATAAGAACGTCTATCGTCATCGCGTCCGCCGCGGTCATACCCGCCGTCACGATGTCCGTATCCGCCCCTATCGCCGTAGCCGCTGTCGCGATGGCCGTAGCCGCCGCCAAAGCTTCTGCCGCCGCCGAATCCGCCGCGATGTCCGCCGAATCCGCCTCTGCCGCCGCCGAAACCGCCGCGACGTCCGCCGTCGCGCTTCTTTTCAGAGAGCTCAACGTTGACTTCACGGTCGCCGTAGTGGAGGCCGATTAAAGACTTCAGAACATCGTCAGCTGCCGTTTTCGGCAGTTCGAAGAAGGAGAAAGTATCCTTCAGATAGACATCGGTGAAATCAGCATCAGTGACCGAGTGGACATTGTCAGTGATGAACTTCTTCATGCTGTCATTATCTAAGCCATCGGCCATACCGATGTTGATAAAGAAGCGCTGAACGTTCGAATTCGAGTTACCGGCATCGCCAGTCGCTCCGGCCGCTTCTTGGGCCGCCTTCTTCTCTTCAGCCTTCTTCTTGGCATCGGAGACCATCTTCAATAACGCAGCAGCCAGGGCTTCCGCCGTATACTGCTCGCCTTGCGCAGACAGAGTGGTAACCGTCTGGGCCATCTGATCCTTATATTCGGTCAGATCATTCGTATCGACAACAAACTTCAGAGTCTCGGCAATCTTGTCTAATTCCATTTTCCTTTTCTTTCTTGGCGGTTGATTTTCCGCCTCCCGGCTAACTAGCCTCAGCTAGTATGATTTTGTATCCGCTTCGCAACCCGACCCGAGAAAGCAATACCACTCGCTTATTTCCTGGACCATAATTCAAAAGTAGAGACGATACATATTAACACATCCGCAAGAAAAAATGTTAAATTATGTAAGTTTTCTGAAACAGAAAGAAATTAGAAAAAGTTAACAGGCTTATAATAGACTTTAAACAGGCTCTTTTCTCCCTGGTCGCTTTCTTTTTTTAGACTAAGCATTTTCTTTTCTTAAAGCCTTGACAAGGCTGAAAAAAAGATAAAAAAGGCACCGTCGAAAGGAGGTGGCGGTGCTTGTAAGTAGGAAGGATATTCAATAAAGGGCGATTTATGGCCTTCACCCTTCAATGACGATTTTATAGCGGGACTTCGCTTGCGAATCCCCTTTGGCGTTAGCCTGCTGAGTTTTTTCTTCCTCAGCCTTCTGAGCCGCCGCGAGATTGTTATTCTGCGCGATGATAGTCAGCGGAAGAAAGGCAGCCGCCGTAGCAAAAAACAGGCCGATGCAGCATAAGGAGGCAACCTTGACTCTTCTGTCGAACCCCTTGTAGTGATTCTTCACTAGTTTTTCTTTCATTTCCATAATTATTTGCGAATCCTTTCTATCACCCTCAGTTTTGCGCTTCTCGCTCTGGGGTTGATTTCTAATTCTTCTTCGGATGGAACGATAGGCTTCTTATTGACCAAGGCATAACTCAGAGGCTCCTGATCGATAAGAGGCGGCAGATGGCGGTCTTGGGCCGGATAGGATGTCAGACTGCGGAAGAGGTCTTTGACCGTGCGGTCTTCCAGCGAGTTGAAGGTTATGATAGCCAGCCTTCCGTTTAAAGATAGGAACTTCAGGGCTTTGTTCAAGCCGTTTTTCAGTTCTTCCAGTTCCCCGTTGACTTCATAGCGCAGGGCTTGGAAAGTCTGCTTGGCCGGATTGCCTTTCTTGTTCAGAACGAAGCTCGGAAGACAATCGTGAATGACTTTTTCCAGCTCCAGGGTCCGTTCCAGCTTCTTCTGCTGCCGGGCAAGGACGATGGCGTGGGCGATCTTATAAGCGGAAGGATCTTCCCCGTACTCCGAGATAATCCGTCTTAGCTCGGCTTCCGAGTAGGTGTTGACGACTATAGCCGCCGTCAGCTCCTGGCTTTGATCCATTCTCATGTCCAGCGGCCCATCAAACCGGTAGGAGAATCCGCGTTCCGGATTATCGAACTGGGGTGAAGAGACGCCGATATCGAACAGAATCGCATCCGCTTCCTTTACACCGTCTTTTTCCAGCAAATCAGTCATTGCGGAGAAAGAGCCGTGATATAAGGTGAAATTGCTGCCCGCTTCCGCTAAGGCCTGCTGCGAATAGTCCAAAGCAGTCTGGTCCTTATCGATAGCGTAGAGGTGACCTTTGTTGGCTTTCAGCATCATCGGGAGCGAATCGCCGGCGCGTCCGAGGGTCATATCGACGCAGACGGCATCAGGCTTGATATCCAGGCTTTCAATCGCTTCCTGTCCGAGCACCGGACGATGGAAATCAGACGGCATGCTTCCCTTCCTCCTTAACTTGGCTGGCCAGCTTCTCGTAGTTTTCCTCTTCGTCTTTCAAATTGGCGTTGAGGACTTCTTTTCCGAAAAGCTGAATGTGATCGAAGGCACCGATAACGACGATGTCTTTTTTGATCTTCGCCTTGCAAAGGAGATTGCTGGGGATAGAAAGGCGTCCTTGGCGGTCAATCGGGGCTTCCGCGGAGTTAGCGAAGAAAACTCTCTTCAGCGCTCTAGAATCCTTATCGAAATCATCCAGGGCGTTCATCTTCGCCGCTTTCTCAGCGTACTGCTGCTCAGAATAGACTGAGAGGCAAGAGTCCAAATCGAGACAGAGGTAGACCGTCGACGAAAGCTGGCTGCGGAATTTAGCCGGCAGCACCAGACGGGATTTGTCATCGAGACTATGTTCAGACTGTCCGACAAACATTTTTACCACCTTCTACCCTTTCTAACCAAAATATACCATCAGACTTCCAAAAGTGCAACACTTTTTTGAAATCACCTTCGTTTCTACCCCTTGCCCAGGTATTACAAAAAAAGACTTTTCAGAAATTAATTTATAGAAAACAGGCTAAAAGCAAGCTCAATGGAAGCCAAAGAGGAAATTTTGTCATATAAAAATAATTTTCCGAAAAAGCAGAAAATTATTTAGGAAGATTAAAAAACTCCCACTCGGGGAGTTTTACTTATTTGCCTTCGAAGCGTCTTTTTCCGCCTTAAGCATTTCCTTCAGGTCCGCAAAGGGCCGGTAAGTCTGCTTGCTTTCATCTTGTTTCTCGGCATCCTTTTTCTTCTTGGCCCGATACTCTTCCACGCTCATGTATCCAAAATCGCCCGTCGGCCTTTTAGCATCCTTGGCAGGCTTGTCTTCTTTAGGAGCCCCAGCATAGAAAAGCGCCTTGACAGCAGGCATGAGATCATATTTGCCTTTGCTGAACTCCACGTCGGACAGAGACTCATCCTGGGCAAAAGTCAGATAATCCTCGTAGTCCATGTCCTTATATTTCCCGTCGGCCATGAGCACTTTTCCGGCGATTTCAATCTTCACGACATAAGAATCCTCGGAAGGATAAGAAGTCAGATAAACCATCAGGTCGTCGGCTTTTTTAATCTGCTTAACCGGCTCCAACTCGTCTTTGGAAAACCAAAGAGGATAGGAAATCTCGCTGTTCTCAGCCAAAGCCAGATCGCGCTCAGTGATATAAAAAGTCTTCATCTGCTCTTTCTCAGTCATGGATATACCCCTTCTTCCTAAAATAGTCCTGGATCGGAATCATGACCTGCCTCATATCCGGATGGGCTCTTTCAGCCGTCCGCAAAGCAAAGATTCTCTCGAATTCTTCCGCCGAGGCCGTGATGATGATAGCCGCCTTCAGCTTATTAGGCAAAACCGCCCGGGCCATTTCCGGAGTCGAGCCAGCCTGGAGCAAGGCAAAGTAATTATCCTCAGCCTGCTTGAAAGAAAGATCGTAAAGGCTCTGATGGGCAGCATAGTCCAAAGGCTCAATAAAAGTCAGCTGATTGCCGAATTTGTCTTTGGCGTAGTTGCAGTAGCGCGTAGATTCCTGAGCGTAAGAAGCCAGGCGGTGGCGGACGAGTTCATGGGTCACGCCGCGGTCTGTGATAATCTTCAAAGTAATGAAAAGGACTTGGCTGCGGACCGGTTCTTCAAGAGAGAGGATTTCTTCTTTGTTCAAAAAGACTCCTTGGCCTTGGACACTCCCCGGCGCAAATAAGCCGCTTAAGGAAAGCGGAAGGTCCTTTACCAGTTCCTTATTGCCTTCTGGGTCCTCTAAAAGGGGCCTTAAGGAGAAAGATACCAGATAGGAGCCGCCGGCAAGAGCAAAAGCATCGATAAAGTGATTTCCCTTAGCCTTATAAAAGCCATAAAGAGCCTCATCCGCCTTCAATACGAAGCGGCAGTGCTCGAACATCGCGTAGTGCTTATAAGAAGCCAGGCGGGCTAAAAAGGCCGCACAGTCATCGGTCTTATCGACCTGGTAGCAGTTATGGGCGCAGATGGCGATCCTCACGCACGGATCTTCCGTTTCGATTTCCTTAAAAGAAGGCTGGATAAGCTGCATGGTAACAAAGCCTCTACTTTCTTATTTCGACCTTCAGCGTATGGGTGACATTGAGAATGACCGTATTCAGCAGCGAGCTGATTTCCGCATCCGTGAAGGATTTATCCTCCTTCAGGAGCGTCAGAGCGAAAGCGTAAGAAATCTCGCCGTCTTTGACAAAGACATCGAAAGGCTGCACGTCGACGACGTACTTCCCTCCGGCCTTCTTAATAGCCTTGACGATATCTGAAGCGGAAACATCCTTGTCCAACAGGTGGAACGCCAAATCCTTGCGGATCGGCTGGAGAGAAGGAATCGGGCTGACTTTCAGCTTACCCGAGCGCTGAAGAAGAAGGAAGGACAAATCGAGTTCCATAAGGATATACCCGTTCTTATTCTTCGCCGGCGACACTTCCCCGAAAGTTCCGACCAAAGTGTTTCCGATGCGGATATCAGCGCTGCGGCCCGGATGGAAAGACGGGTTAGACGAGCGGACCAAAGTGTATCTTCTTTCGTCCAGGCCCAACAAAGACAGGATGGCCGCCATATAGCCCTTCATATCAAAGAAATCGGCCTTATGAGCCTGAATAAGGCCTTTATTAGCTACCTCTCCGGCTAAGCCGAGGGCGAGGGAAGTGAAATTGCCGCTGGCAGTATCAATGGAGGAAATCTCAAATAAGCCCAAATCCGGGCACTTGTGCGCCAAGTTATAGTCCAAAGCCTGGACCATAGAGGAAAGCAAGCCCGTGCGGACATATTCATGGTCTTCCGTCAGCGGATGAAGTACTTTATACCCGCTCCGGCCGGAGAAGACCTGATAGGCATCCTTCATCGCCTGGGAGACCAATGTGTAAGTGATGATTTCGTCTAAGCCGAGATCTGTCAGAGCCTGGCGGATTTTCCAGGTCTTCGACTGCTCCTCGCTCAGCGCCCCGTGCGTCTGGACTAAGTTATCCAAACTCATGGAGATCTTCGACTGATCCAAAAGACGGAAGACTTCCTCATCGATATCGCACTGCTCAACAAGGTCAAGGCGGTGCGGGTCAGTGAGAATCTGCCCCTCTTGGTATTTAAGCCCCAGTCTTTTTAAGACGCCGAGGATATCATCGTCGGAATAAGAAGATCCCAGGCGGCTGTTAAGCCGGGTCAGGGAGAAAGGATAAGAAGCCTTCAGAGGCGGGTATTCATCGTATTTATCTAAGCCGACGAGCTTGGCCTCCGGGAAGAATTCCTTTAAAAGCTGCAGAGTGCAGCCTAAAGCCGCTTCGCAAAGATAGCCGTTAACGCCTTTGGCGAAAAGCGAGGAAGAATCCGAGGAAAGGCCCAGACGGGCTGAAGTCCTTCTGATTTTGGCGTAGTAGAAAGATGCCGCTTCAATCCCGACTCGGGTGGTCTTCTCATCCACCGCGACGGCCTTAAGGCCCATCACGCCAGCCAAGCAGCAGGGCTTAACGCTGTCGCAGATAACCAAATCGCCCTTTTCCGCGGCATAGGACTTTCCGTCCAAAGCCGTTAAAGATTCGGAAACGTCTTCTCGGACCGTCAGACTGGAGCCTTCCAGCTTGTCAAGATCATACATATGGAGAGGCTGTCCAGTCAGAAGCATCGCATAGTTCCCTAAATCAACAATCGGCGAAACCGAGCGGATGCCAAGACTATTAAGATATCTCTTGGCTTTTTCCGGAGTCTGGGCCTTGTTGGAAAGGCCTTCCGCTTCGATAAGAAGGAATTTCTGGCAGCCCGACGAAAGCGAGGAAACTTTGATCTTCCCGTTTTTCAGCTCAGGCAAAGCCACATCGATGGTCTTTTTCAAAGACCGATTCAGTATCGCGCTGATTTCCCGAGCCAAGCCCAGATGAGAAAGGCAGTCCGGGCGGTTAGGAAGAATAGAAATGTCGAGAATCGTATCGTTAAGGCCTAAATAAGCAAGAACATTCTCTTCTCCGATCGGGGCGTCTTCAGGGAGGACATGGATGCCTTTAAGATCCTCTTCGGACTGACCGGCTTTATCCACGCCGAGTTCAGTCAAGGAGCAGCACATGCCGTTAGATAAAAAGCCGCGGATGGAAGACGACTGAATCGTCTCGCCCACTGCCGGCAGCTGACAGCCGACCTGAGCGATAATGACGTTTTCCCCTTCCGCCACATTAGGAGCGCCGCAGACGATATCCAGAATCCCTATTTTCTTCCCGCAGTCAACTCGGAGGACATGAAGGTGGTCCGAATCCGGATGCCTGACGCAATAAATGACATGGCCGATAACCAGCTTGGAAGCTTGGCTCAGGCGATGGGAAGACTCAACTTCGAAGGAAGCGAAAGTAAGCTTCTGAATCAGCTCTTCCGGGCTGACGCCTTCTAAATCAACTAACTCACTGAGGAGATTATATGAAAATAACATAGTGCCTATTCCTTTCTGAACTGACGCAGGAAAGCTTCATCCGAAGTGAAGAAATCACGGATGTCCTCCACGCCGTATTTAAGCATGGCGATTCTCTCCAGGCCGATGCCAAAGGCGAATCCCGTATAGACTTCAGGGTCAAACCCGTTCATGCGCAGCACGTTCGGGTGCACCATACCGGCGCCCAAGACCTCAATCCATCCGGTGTTCTTGCACATCGGGCAGCCTTTTCCGTCGCAGTTGTAGCAGGAGACATCGACTTCAATCGAAGGCTCCGTGAACGGAAAGAAAGACGGGCGAAAGCGAACTTGGCGCTTCTCACCGAAAAGGTGCCTTAAAACCAGGGTCAAGGTTTCCATCAGCTGGCCCATCGTGACATTCTTGCCAACCACCAAGCCTTCGCACTGCGAGAACTGGTGGGAATGGGTCAGGTCATCGTCATCGCGGCGGTAGGTCTTTCCCGGGCAGATAATCTTAATCGGGCCGACGCCCTTAGCAGCCTGAAGGACATGGGCCTGGGCGGCCGAAGTCTGAGTCCTTAAAAGGCGGCTGTCGTCGATATAAAAGGAATCCTGCATGTCCCTAGAAGGATGGTCCTTAGGAATATTGACCAGCTCAAAATTAAACATATCGAGTTCAACATCATCGCCTTCGGCAACTTTATAACCGAGGCCCAAGAAGAAATCAGTCAGGTCTTTGACGACCAGAGAGCAGGGGTGCATGGCCCCTTTGACCCGGCTCACGCCAGGCAAAGAGATATCGACTTTCTCCCCCGCCATCTTCTTTTGGGCTTCTTCCTCGGAAAGAGCCTTTTCGCGGCGGTCAAAAAGAGATTCCAGCTGGACTTTGACATCGTTGATCATTTTCCCAGCCGGGCCCTTCTGCTTCGGGTCGGATAAATTCTTCAAATCGGCAAAAGCCTGCTTCAGAGGCGAAGAGCCTCCTAAAAACTTAGCCTTAAGAGCAGCTAAGGAAGCACGGTCATGGATCTTCTCCGCCTCTTCCTCCGCCTGCTTAGCCAGGCCATTTAATATTTCCAGCATATTGATATGTATTTATCCTTTCTAACTTTTCTAATTGCGGAATCCGCCTTCCCCATCCAGGCCTTTGGCCTTCAGCTCATCGTCGAGGTCAGCCTGCACCGTCTTGTCTTCTGGGGCTTCATCGTTGCCTTTGGCAGGAGAGACGTCCTCATCTTCTTCATTGTCCTTGCCGGCCTTGTTTCCGCTTCCGGAATCATCTGCAAAGAAATCAGGCAGGACCGAATCCGCATCAGAGAAGGCGTTGTTAGCCGAAGAAACCTGAGCCGGATTGACATTGCTCTCCTGACTCGGCAGAGGATTTTTCGCCTCGGTCCTCAGCGGCACGGCTGAACCGTTATCCAAAAGAGGCGTGTCATCGGCAAAATCAGTAGCGATGACCGAGACGAGAATCATATCCTCGAACTCCGGATTCATCTGCACGCCGAAGATGATATTGACATCCCCGCCGGCCACTTCCGTAATATAGCGAACCGCTTCCTGCGCTTCGTTCAGGGTGACGCCGTCGCCGCCGGTAATATTGACGATTGCGGAGCGGGCGCCTTTGATAGAAGCCTCCAACAAAGGCGAGGCAATGGCCGCATTGGCGGCTTCCTTAGCCTTGTTCGGGCCCGTTGCGGTCCCAAAGCCAATCAGGGCCAAGCCCTTATTAGAAAGCGTGTTGCGCACATCGGCAAAATCCAAATTGATGATGCCGGGAAGGAGAATTAAATCGGTTATGGTCTTTACTGACTGAGCCAAAACCTTATCCGATTCGCCAAAAGCTTCCTTGATGGAAGACTTCCCGTTCATGAACATCAGCTTATCGTTGGAGACAATGATGAGGGAATCGACGTTTTCCTTTAAGGCCGCGATGCCAGCCGTGGCTCTTTTGATGCGCCCGGTGCCTTCAAAAGTAAAAGGCCGGGTGACAATCGCCACAGTCAAAGACCCGAGATCTTTAGCGATGCGGGCAACAACCGGAGCCGCACCGGTGCCGGTGCCTCCGCCTTCTCCCGCGGCAATAAAGACCATGTTATACCCTTTGATGATGCCTTTAATCTGCTCGACCGAATCTTCCGCCGCAGCCTTGCCGACTTCCGGCATGCCTCCGGCTCCGAGCCCTTTGGTGATATTCTCCCCGAGAACCAGGCGATTAGGAGCTTTAGAGGTGGCTAAAGCCTGGGCATCAGTATTAAACACCCAGAAATCAATGTTCTTGAGCCCGTCTTCGACCATTTCGTTGACAGCATTTGAGCCGCCGCCGCCGACGCCGATGACGAGGATCTTCACATAGGATTCAAACGCATCTAGATTGATAGCCATCTTCTTTTCCTCCTTTAGAGCTCCTCATCTCCGAGACCGCTCTTTTTCTTCCCGGCACTGACTTTGACGCTGCTATCGTCATCCAGGGCTGGCATCATGCGCGTCAGCGTCAGATCCACAGGCCTGGAAGGCGAAGTCTTAATCTCATAGTTAGCATAGTAAGCAATCATGGAGACACAGTTGGTATAAGCCTTGTTCCTAGCCCCATAGCAGGTCGGAGTAAACAGGATAACCCGATTCTGAAACTGGTTGGCAAAATAAGCGTTGATGCCCGAAAGATCGGCACCGCCGCCAGAGAGGACAAAAAGATTCCTGGCCGAAGCCTCCAAAGTCATATCGAAAGCCGAAAGACGGGCCACCAGCGTCTGCAGAGACGTTTCAATGCATTTGTATAAGTCATCGATGGTAAACCCTTCCGGAGTGACATATTTAAAGTTCGGCCCGTGAGAAAGGCCGTATATTTTCTTGTATTCCTCAGCCTTGGCAAAAGAAAGGCCAAACTTCTGAGCGATGGCATCGGTAATATAATCACCGCCGAAATTGACGACTTCCGATTTCATCAGACGGCTGCCGTAAGCATAGCCTAAGGTCGTCAGGCGGCTGCCGATATCCACAAAGACAAACTCGGACATGCTCTTCTGGAAAGAATTGATGTATTTAATCGAAGCGTTGGTGACGTTGACAGTCTTCAAGACGCGGGCCCCGGCATTATTGACGCACTTGGAAAAAGACTGAATGACGATGCCGTCAATCATTTCCACATCGGCGCACATAGCCAAAGAATTGGAAATCTTCCCGCTCGGGAAATCCGGGAAAGTCACTTCTTTATCAAGGATGTACTGGTAAGGAACGATGTCGATGACAGCCCTTTTGCCAGCGTCATCAACTTCTTTGCGCCCGATCATAGCCATGCAGTTCGAGCCGTCAAAAAGAGTCACTCGAGATTCCGGATCGGTGGTATTGGTGACCGAACGGGCCTGCATGATCGAAAGGTCAATCGACGGAAAGCCAAGAATTACGTTTTCAATCTTCATTCCCAGCGTTTTTTCAGCAGTCAGAAAAAGCTCCTTCATGGCGTTCGTCATTTCCTCTTCATCGACGATGTTGCCGTTCTCAAGCTTGGCCCCAGTAGATTCCAAGGCATGCAGAATATGAACACGGCCTTGGTTATAATAACCGACCGCGAGTTTGATTCCTGACGATGTGATTTCTAAGGCTGATAGAAGCTTATCCATGATAAATGTGCTGTTACCTTTTTAACATTATATTAATTATAGGTTAAAAATAATATTAAAAGAATGGCAAATGATGCGTTTTCGCTCTTTTTGGGCTGGTGGGCCTTTAAACAAGGTCCGTTTCTTCCTCTTTCAGCGTTCCATCGGCCATGAACTTCGCCCGGCTGACGCCCTGATAAGAATCAAGGCTTAAATGTCCTACAAGCGTAATAGGAACATCCATTCCCAGCTCCGGCGCATTGAACCATATAAGGCTTCCGCTGGGCGGAAGAAAAGCCTGGGCGTGCTTGCCGTCTTTGGTCCTTCTTAGAGAGGAGGAAGAAAGCCTTAAGGCCAGAAGAGGCTCATTAAACCCATTTCCGAAAGGCTCCAAGGCGGAAATAGCCTTCAAAGCGGAAAGGCTCACCTCTTCCATGGAAATCTGCAGGGCCTTTCTTTTTTCCGTTTTCAAGCCTTGGCATTCTTCTTCCATCCTCTGGATGAAAAAAGGATAATCCGCTTTAGCCAAAGTCAGGCCCAGAGCCTGCTTATGTCCGCCGAAGGCTTTAAAAAGCCCAGACATCTTTGCGACTTTCGCATAAAGGTCGCTCCCTTCCGGGCTTCGGGCCGAGCCCGTTAAAAGGCTGGGGTCAGAAGGATTAGGGGCAAAGACAAAAACCGGCTTTCCTTCTTTATCGCATAAAGAGGAGGCCAAGGCCCCTAATAAGCCGATGTTTCCCTCTTCCAAGACAGCGCTGGAAATATTCATCCCGCGGCTTTCCTGGCTCTGAAGGCTCAATAAGGCAGCTTTATAAGCATCCTTCTTGTCCTTGGAATTATGGAGGATAAAGTCTCCGTACTTCACCCCGTCCTCTTCGCTCTCGGCTAGGAGAAAACGGACGCCGTTATTGTTCTTACAGCCGATATCCACGCGCCCCAAGGCGTTGAGAGGAGCGTTGATGAGGCTATTTACCTCAGAGCTGGTCAAACGCCCTTTCCTGCCGTTGAGCAGATAGTTAAAATTCTTATAAAGCCCGCATAAAAGATTATTTAAAGCATAGCGGGCCAGTTTGCGGTTTAAGCCCGTCATCGGCATAACGTCTGAAAAGACGGCTAAGCCGGCCAGGCAGGCATAGTAAGGGTCATAAACATGCAAGAGGCCAAAAGAAACCAAAAAAGAAAGGAAAGCCGCAGAAATGGCATAAGGAACATAGCCCCCGATCTCTGGATGAATAAAAGCATCCGCTTGGGGCAAATTCCCTTCGATAGTATGGTGATCAACGATAAGAACATCCATTCCGTCGTCCTTGGCTTCTTTTACCGGCTCAAAAGCAGAAATGCCGTTATCCACGGTTATGAGCAGGCGGTATCCTTTCTGGGCAATAAGGGACAGCGTGGAGCTGTTTAAGCCGTAGCCGTCTTTGTAGCGGGAAGGGACGAAATAGCCGACCTCTCCCCCGGCTTTTCTTAAAGCCGAAACCAAGATGGCCGTCGAAGTCATCCCATCGACATCGTAGTCCCCGTAGACCATAATCCGGCTGCCCTTTTTAAGGTGCTCGGCAATCAAGTCCAGACCCTCTTTATAGCCTTTGAAGCACGTAAAAGGGTCTTTCATAAACGAAAGACCCTCATCAGGAGCAATCAAATCCGCATAAGCTTCATCGCTCAGGCCGTAATAAGACTGCAGACGCTGAGCAAAAGGCTCCATCTTCTCCGCCTTTTAGTCATTGACGCCCGGGACTAAAGTCTCGTGCGGCTCATTGGCTTCAAAAGCCGGCTTAGCCTTCTTTTCGCCCTTGGAGAGCGGACGGAAGGTAATCGTATGCATAATTCCGAAATAATTGAAAGCCAGAAGCTGATCTTGGAAGAAGAAGCCGATAATCGATAAGACCAGAAGAACGATGCCTAAAGACAGGAAATTGCTGACATCGCCGCAGATGAGCGCCAGGCCGAAGATTGCGCCGATCAGATAAGGCTCATAAGCTTGGCTTAAAGACTGGGCTTTAGCTGAATTAAGATAATCCATCTTCTGGCTTAAGGAAGGCAGACGGACCGGCGAATCTTTCTTGATTTCGCGATACCGGCAGAACAGAGGCAGATAAGCAAATAAGGAAATGAACATAAAGGCCATGAGACCGAACATCGCCAGAGAGTTGAAAGGCAGCCCGCAGGCGAACATAATCATGCCCGTTCCGAACAGCACCGAAGACTGGTATAAGGCTGCTAAAGCCGCATACAGCCCATGGCAGAGGAGGACGAAGGCAAATAGGAAAACCGGAATGAGGCCGATAGTCAGGTACTGATAGAAATTAGACTTAACAATGTTGCCCGACTGATACTGGGTATATGTAGCCGTCGTTTCGGACTGGTATTCCACAGGAATCATATCGGACATGGAAGTTCCCTGTTCGACAAAATAAGAGACGATGCCCGAAGTGTCCTTCATCGGGCTGACGAGCTTGACGGAGATGTATGTCGTATACGTCTCATTATCCTCGCTGTCCTTTGTTTCCAAGCGGTTGAAGGTATAAGAAGCGATGTTGTCGGCGGAAAGCAGAGTCGAAGTGTAGTTATCGACGCAGACATTCTGCTTAAAATCATCAAAAGTAGTAAACGAATTCTCATCGGAGACCTTGCGGTCGGAAACATAAGAGATATCGATGCGATAGCCGGAAGAGTAATCAGCCTGATAGTTGTACATGCTGTTGACGCCTTTAGTCAGGCCTAAGCCCAAGAAAAGACCGGCAGCAGCCAAGCAGACAGCGCCCAAAATGGAATAGGAAGCGATCCTTCTCTTCTTGTAGGAAGCTTCGCTCAGCTGCGCTTTGGAGCAGAAGGCCTTAAGAACCTTTCTTTCCCCGCCGCCGAAGCCGAAGACGCGGTTTTCTTTGGAAAAGACCGAAGAAGTCGTCAGCCAGTATTCCAGCCACTTAGTGAAATAATTGACAATCAGGAAATCAGACACGGCGCCAATGACGAGGACGCCGGCAAAAATCTTAATCAGCCCTTCACCGATCAGGAACGTAAACAGAGCGGTAAAGAAGACAAAGGCGCAGGCCTCCAGATTCAAGGCGAAAGACTTGCGGTATCCATCATAGTTCGCCTTATCGATAGTCTTGCCCTTCTCCAATTCTTCCTTAATGCGCGTGAAATAGTTGTTGACGATGAATGAGCCCAGCCCAACAGTAATTAGGCCGGCTAAGATAGTGACCGGAGTGAATTCAAAGCCAAGCAGGTTGGCGATGAACATCGTGAACATTGTCCCGAAGCCCACGCTCAGCCCGGCAATCAGGCCCGAAGCCTTAAATAGAACAATGAACAGCGCCCAGATGACAGCGCAGGCCACGCCCGAAGCAATCAGAGAGCCCTGCATGGAAGCAGTTGAATAAGTGGCTTCGATAGTATTGGAGTAAAGCTCGACGATATCGAAGGCATAGTCTCCGGCATTGCGGGCATTAACATAAGAGCGCGCCGAAGCAATCGTAAACGCATTGCCGCTTTCATCGGTGGCGACCGTTATGCGGTTGCCGTCAGTATCAGACTTGTAGTTATCGGTCGAAAGCGTAGCGATGATTTTCTTGGCGATGTCATCTCTCTTGTTGTCACCGATGCCGTTATCGTAATTATCAGTATCAGATTTATTCTGCCAGACGAAGATTTCGGTCTGCAAAGACTCTTCAGAAGCCTTCTTGGCATCAGCCACAAGATTATCCCAGACGGTCGTATCGTCGACATTGAAGGCCACGACCGGCGTCGTATTATTGTAAGTCAGGCTCATGACGTCTAGATCGCCGTATAATTCCGTGCCCTTTACTTCAAAGTCATTGGCGGTAGTGAAAGTCAGCGGCAAGTTGCCGGAGACCAGACGGACGACATTGTTATAAGCGGCAGTAGTTGAAGCCGAAAGGCTGACTCTGACATTGGCTTCCGAAGCCGAGAGCATGTCGATTTCGATGTTCGAGTTGCGAGCTCCGGCAGTATCCAAGCGATTAGATATCTTGGTGGAGATGTCATCGTATTTAAGAGAAATGCCGCCTTCGCGCTGGCTGATGCGGAAAACGGTTTCCGTCCCTCCGTCGTATTCCAGCGAAAGGTTGTTGGATTCATAAACCGACTGCAGGTTGAATGCGATGGCGACGACCAGCGTCAGCATCATGACAATGAAAGCCCAAAATCTCCTCATATACGTCCCTTTCCTAAGCCGGATAAGCTTGACTTTATCCAGGCAATTGAAACTAAGCCAAAAAGACCCTTTTTAACGCTTTTAACTTTAACATTTTGTATGAAGGTAAGCAAGTACATATCTATCTATGAAAGCCAAAAACTTTCATTCCTCGTTTTTAGGGCAGTATTTATCAAGCTGTCCAAGGTGCCTATAGGCTTTCTGCGTGGGCACTCTTCCCCGGGGTGTCCTGTTCAGAAGCCCGATTTTAACTAAATAAGGTTCATAGACGTCTTCGAGGTTGACGGCGTCTTCGCCAATGGCCAAGGCAATGTTAGTGACTCCGGTCGGACGGCCGCCGTAACGGTTAATCAAAGCGTCGAGATATCTCCTGTCCACCTCATCAAGTCCCAAAGCGTCGATGCCGAGATTTGATAAAGCCACTTCCGCCGTCGCCTGATCGATGAGATTTTTGCCCTGAATAGTGGCAAAATCCCTTACACGGCGGAAAATGCGGTTTGCGACACGGGGAGTTCCCCGCGAGCGGGAAGCAATCATATAAGCTGCTTCCGGGCTAATTGGAAAAGAGAAAACCTTGGCATCTCTTTGAACGATTTCCATCAGCGACTCGTCGCTGTAATAATCAAAATGGCCGCTGATGCCAAAACGATCCCTAAGAGGAGCAGAAAGCGATCCTGGCTTGGTCGTAGCCCCAATCAAAGTAAAAGGCGGAAGCTTAATGGATATCGAGCGGGCCTCCTGATCCTTGCCGATGACGACAGTGAGCGTAAAATCTTCCATCGCCCCGTAAAGAATCTCCTCTACGACAGCCGGAATGCGGTGGATTTCATCCACGAAAAGGATATCCCCAGGGGCCAAGGATGAAAGAATAGCAGCCAAATCTCCGGTTCTTTCGAGGGAAGGTCCGTTAACTAAGTGAATCTGAGAATTCATTTCAGCAGCAATGATATAGGCCAAAGTCGTCTTTCCCAGCCCCGGCGGACCGTAAAGAAGGATGTGATCCAAAGGTTCATTCCGCAGCAAAGCCGCCTTGATATAAATGGCGAATTCTTTCTTAATGGCATCCTGGCCGATATAGTCGGACAGTTTGTTAGGCCTTAAGGAAACGTCGATTTCATCATCCGGCGCGACAATGTCCGCTCGGATGTCTTCTTTTTCGTTTTCCATCGCTAATTTACTTCCGGTTGCCATTCAGCAGGCGGAGAGCCTGAGAAATATACTCTTCAGCTTTGAGGCCTCTTCCAGGTATCTTAGAAACGGCATCCAGGATTTCCCTTCTGGTAAAGCCAAAGGAAGAAAGGCCTTCAATGGCTTCATCCAGTTCTTTTTCACCAGTCTTTTCAGTGTTGAGCGTCAGTTTGCCGCGCAGGTCCAAAATGATTTGCGATGCGGCTTTAGGCCCGACGCCATCTAAGGAAGTCAGGTAAAGCAGATTTGAACTGCGGATAGCTTCGACAAGCTTATCGACAGAAGAAGACCCTAAAGCATTCATAGCGGTTTTAGGCCCGACGCCTTTAACGGAAACAAGGCGCGAGAAAAGCTGCTTTTCCTCAAAGCTTTTGAAGCCGACCAAAAACTGTTCGTTCTCCCGGACATAAAAAACTGTATAGACAAGCTGCTGAGTCCCAATCGGATAATCTTCCGGATGTGAGACCAAGACCATATATCCAACGCCGTTGACATCGATGACGATGGCGCCTTTCTGATGAAGAGCGATGACGCCTTTTAGATAAAAATACATAGTTTTACTGCCTCATTAAGAAAAACAGAATCAGGAAATAGGCCAGCAGGCATGCGCCGGCTAATAGCCCACCGTAGATCATTAATTCCCTGCGTTTGCTTTCCATATTTTCACTAAGAAAATTATAGCCCATATCGGGGGTGCAAATAAAGTGAAAAATGCCCTTTTCAGCGACATTTTAAGAGCCGAGGAGAAAAGCGGGAATAATGTGGTAAAATAAAAGACAAAAAGAGGTGCAAGATGAAAGTCCTAGTTTATCTGGAAGGCCGCAAGTCGCTATCCAAGTCAGGCATCGGCCGTGCCATCCTCCATCAGACCAAGGCCCTAAACGGGGTCGGCATTGACGTCACTTACGATAAAAAAGACACCTTTGACATCGCTCATATAAACTCTTATCAGCCCATGACTTATGCCCTGCTGAAAAAGCTCCATGCCCAAGGCTATAAAGTAGTAGTTCATGGCCATTCGACCCACGAAGATTTTAGGGATTCTTTCCGCCTCTGGAAACTTATGGAGCCCATCTATGATCACTGGATGGACAGAATGTACCGCCACGCGGACCTTATCGTGACTCCTTCGGAATACTCTAAAGGCCTGATTAGCCACATCAAAGGCGTCACTTGCCCGATTCTGGCTATCTCTAACGGCATCGACATGGCTGAATACGCGCCTAATGAAAAGTATGTCAAAGCTTTTACTGACCGCTTTTCCATTCAAGAATCCGACCGCATCGTCATCGGCACCGGCTTCTATTTCAAGCGCAAAGGCATCGATGACTTCATCGAAGTCGCCCGCCGTTTCCCTGAAGTTAAATTCTTCTGGTTTGGCTATCTCTCCCCGGCTCTGACCCAGATGAAGATCCTTAAGGCTATCCGCCATCGCCCGAGCAACGTCATTCTCCCGGGCTATATATCCGGCGACATCATCAAAGGAGCTTACCAGCGGGCCAACTGCATGCTTTTCCCCACCCATGAAGAAACGGAAGGCATCGTCGCTTTGGAAGCCATGGCCTCTTACTGCCCTTTGATTACCCGTGACATCGGAGTCTATAAAGGCTGGCTTGAAGATGGAGTCAACTGCTTTAAGGCCACCACGGTCGAAGGTTTTGCCTCCGCCGTCAGCAACTGCCTTTCCGGGAAAGGCAGCCAGGTTGTCGAAAGCGCCTACAAGACCGTCAAGTCCATGTCTTTAAGCAACGTGGGGCCCAAGCTTAAGGAAGCTTATGAGTCCCTTTTGGAAACAAAGATTTCTTGATATACGCCTAACTACTTACTAATTATCTACTATTTATTAACTTTAAAGCCTCAATCTATAAAAAAAGAGCCTTCCGGCTCTTTTTTGTTCTTCAGCTTCTAACGGAAATATTCGAAGGTGTAATCGCCGATTTCGACTTCGTCGCCGTCTTTGGCGCCGAGGCGGGTCAGCTCGTCATCAACTCCGATATTATTGAGGTAAGACAGAAGCTTCATCTCCCCTTCTTCCGTCTTGTGGTTGATCTTGTTAAAGACCGCTAAGACCTCGTCGCCCACGATGCGGTAAGCCCCGTCCTGGTCCTTCATAATCGTAAAGACCTTCTTCCCGCTTTCCTTGACGCCGTAAGTGACTTCGCCGGTGCTCTCTTCCGGCTTATAGATAGTGAAGGCCTTCAAAGACGAAACCGCCTCGTAAGCCGCGCGCATCAGAGGCTTAAGCCCCGTGCCGTTGATAGCCTGAATAGGATAGACCTGGTATTTATCGCCGTACTTTTTGCTTAGTTTCTTCTTAAAAGCCTCAGCCCTTTTATCAGCCCCTTCACAATCCATTTTGTTCAGAGCAATGAGCATCGGGCGCTTCAGAAGATCCATATTATAGGATTCAAGTTCTTTATTGATTGTCTCAAAAGAAGCCATTGCATCCTCTTCTTCCCTGGACATATCCAGGACGTGGATGAGGCAGCGGCATCTTTCGATATGCCTTAAGAAAACAAAGCCCAGGCCTTTGCCCTTCGAAGCCCCTTCAATCAGGCCCGGCAAGTCAGCCAGGACAAAAGACTCGTTGGCGTCTAAGCTGACGGTTCCAAGCATCGGCTCCAAAGTCGTAAAAGGATAATCAGCAATCTTCGGATTGGCCCGAGAAACCATCGAAAGAATGGTCGATTTTCCGGCGGAAGGCAGGCCCACCAGGCCGCAGTCGGCCAGAAGCTTCAGTTCCAGGTAGATTTCCTTCTTTTCTCCAGGCTCGCCATTTTCCGCGATGCGCGGAGTACGGCGGACGGACGTGGCAAAGCAGCGATTGCCTTTCCCGCCTTTGCCGCCGCGGCAAATCAAAAACTTATCGCCTTCTTTGGAAAGATCGGCAATCGGATGGCCTTCCAAATCAGTAAGGACCGTCCCCGGCGGAACTTCAAGAAAAATATCCGACCCGGCATGACCATAAAGGTTCTTGATGCCTCCGTCTTCCCCATCCGGGGCTTTGACTTTGATGGCGTGGCGGTAAGCGGAAAGGGTGTTAGGCCCCTTGCGCGCCACGAAATAAATCGACCCGCCCTTACCGCCGTTGCCGCCGTCCGGGCCGCCGAACTCGACGCATTTTTCGTGGCGGAAAGAGACGTGACCGTCTCCGCCCTTGCCTGCGACGAGATAAATCTTTGCTTTATCGATAAACACCGCTCTTACCTCCTAGCCCCTAGTTCTCGCTTTAATCTTCATTCAGTAAAAAAAGGCTCCGAAAGGGAGCCTTAGGAAGCAACTTACTTAGCTTTGGCTTCGTCAGCCTTGGCTTCGACCGGATAGACAGAGACCTTTTTGCGGTCGCGGCCTAACTTTTCGAACTTCACAACGCCGGTGGCGGTGGCAAAGATCGTGTCGTCTTTAGCTTTCTTCGTATTAAGACCCGGATGAATCTTGGTCCCTCTCTGGCGGTAGATTAATGAACCGCAGTGAATGACCTGACCATCAGCGGCCTTGGCTCCCAAGCGTCTGCCGGCCGAATCACGGCCGTTCTTCGTGGAGCTGACGCCCTTATGCGAGGCGAACAGCTGAAGATCTAACTTGATTTCCATGGTGTAATTTTCCTTTCTTCTAGCTCTTGAGGACTTTGACGTATTCTGCGTTGTCTGCGGCGAGGAATTCGAGCTGAGCTTCCAAGACCGTCAGAACAACTTCGTCATGATAGGAAATAGGGCCAATGGCCTTAATCTCCCCCAAACCTTTTCCGTGGCTTTCCAGGATTGTCTTCTCCTTGTTCTCAAGAGCCTTAACGGCTCCTTCAAAGCAGGCAGAGACACCGGCGCAGACTAAGTCGGAACCCTCCGGAGCAGAATCGGCGTGGCCCTGAAGGACGACGGAGACGATTTTTCCCTTCTCTTTATGGATGCGGACTTCAATCATAGCCTTAGTTTCCTTTATTAGCCGAGGATTTCGGTAATTTCGACTTTAGTATAAGGCTGACGGTGACCGGATAAGACACGGTAGTTGCTCTTGGCACGATACTTGAAGACTTCGATCTTCTTGTCCTTGCCCTGCTTAGCAATCTTGCCCTTGACCGAAGCGCCCTTAACATAAGGAGCTCCGACTTCAAGCTTATCCCCGTCGATAAGAAGGACCTTATCGAAGACGACTTCATCGCCTTCCTTGCCCTCGAGCTTCTCGACGAAAACAGGCTGACCGGCTTCGACGCGGACCTGTTTGCCGCCAGTTTCAATAACTGCGAACATTTTTCTTCCTCCCATATACACTTTATGACTCGCTATTTGCGGCCCTTCCAATGAAGAGTTTATCTGCCGTTGCTAAGCGGTTGAAAGCCCAGTGGAGGCAATTCAACTCTTTAAATGATACTCACGGCATTTAAACAAGTCAAGAATAACCGCTTAAAAACCCTCTTTAAGACCTAAAATAGGTCCCAAAAGCGCTTTAACTGACGACTTCCCAGTCTTTAATATAGCCGTCAAAGCTAACCCGCCCCCGAATAAGCTTGCCCAAGAGATTATCCGAAGACTCAACCTGCAGGCTCAGATAATTTTCCGAATAGCCAGAATAGATAAAGTTTCCATCCATCCCCGGCTTCTTTTCTTCGGCTAAGATGGTCAGAATCTGCCCTTCCTGCTCTTTTAAAAAGCCGGCTGCCAGTTCCTGCCCAATGCGGCTTAAAATACGCACCCGTTCTTTTTTCACCCCGTTATCAAGCTGACCAGGCAGCTTATCCGCTTTGGTAAAAGGCCGGCGCGAATACGGGAAGCAATGCAGGCGCATAAAGCCTACTTTCTTAACAAAGGCGCAGGTCGAAGAGAAATCCTCTTCGCTTTCACCCGGGAAGCCGCAGATGACATCCGTAGATAAAGCCAGTTTCTTTATGCGTCCTTTCAGTTCCCGGCAGAGGCTTTCAAAAGCCTCCAGGTCATATTTACGGCCCATAGCTTCCAGGATTTTCTCCGAACCTGACTGAAGCGGAATATGCAGGTGGGGGACTAAGCGCTGATTAGACTCCATAATCGAAATCAGCTTCGGGCTGATCTGTGACATCTCCAGGGAGCCGATGCGAAGGCGGAAGCCCTTTTCAGGAAGGGCCAGAATAGCTTCGACCAAGTCTGCAAAATCCGTTTCCCCGTCTGTATAAGAACCGGTGTCGATGCCAGTCAGGACGATTTCCTTATAGCCGGCTAGGCTGAGGCGGGTAATCTCCATTAGAACATCTTCTTTCTTTCTGGAGCGAGAGACTCCCCGCGTAAAAGGAATGATGCAGTAAGAGCAGAAATTGTCGCACCCATCCTGAATTTTGCAAAAAGCCCTCTCCGAAGAGGCAAAAGCGGATATCTCCTGTTCTTCATAAGCGAACAGGCGGCTGTTCTTATCGACACAGCAGTTTTCCTCAGGCCCGGAAAGAAGGGCTTCTATATCATTGCGTCCTTTGTTTCCGATAATAGCCTTGAGTCCCTGCCCCAGGAGCTTTTCCGGATGCAGCTGGGCAAAGCAGCCCAAAGCGATGACCTCAGAAGAAGGATCGTTCCTCCTTAGAGAGCGGATTTTCTCCATATCCTTTTTTTCCGCTTCCAAAGTCACAGCACAGGTGTTAACGAAAATAACATCAGCCGGCGGTTCTTTGCTGAAGACATAGCCTAGGCCGATCATCTTTTCTTTGATGGCTTCGGATTCATAGGCGTTGACCTTGCAGCCGAAAGTGATGATCGAAAAAGTCTTTTTTCCCATCCTCTCAGCTCTTTTCCCCTTCTTTTTCCTGTATTTCCTTATAGGCCGCCTCGGAGATAAACCGCAGGCTATAAAGCCTAGAGATAAAAGTCTTTTTATCGAAGGTGAAGTAAGCCTCCATCAGTTCCTTAAGCCTTCTGAAGAGGTCTTCTTTAGGGCTGTCGATTTTTTCTTTATCGTCAAAAAAGCGGATTTCCTCTTCCAGTCTCCCCTGCCCGTCGATGACAAAGACCGTCTCCACGTCAATCGAGTACATCGCAATGAGGCCTTCCTGACCATCCTGGCCAACCTTAATCAAAGAGGAGAAGGACGACTCATAAAGAGCCTGACCGTAAACATCAAAAGGATCGACCACCGACAAGGCAAAATCATCCTTCAGCTGACTGAAAGGGTCCTTAAGAAGGCTGTCCAGATCCCGGTCATAAGCCCTATTGACCAGCGGAGAGAAAAAAGGAACGTAAATCTTCTGCCCATTTAAATAAGGCATATAAGAAAGACGGCGGTGAACCGCCTTATAAACTTCTTCCTCCTTCAAATCCGCCAGCTGGTACAAAGCCGCATCCTGCTCGATAATCTGCTTGTTCAGAAGACCCTTAAGGATAATGTTAGCCTGGATCAGCGAAAAAGAGGTTCCCGAAAGGAAAAAGCGGTTCAAAGCCGGATAAAGCTTAAACAAGGAAGAATGGATATCGTAAAAAGCCTTCTCCGAAGAAGAAGAAAGCAGAAAAGTCTTATCGCATTTGTCGCGCAGATACTTAAACAGCATGAAATTGCTCATGTCCTCATTCCCCTTTATAAGCCACCAGGCTCAAAGCGGCACAGACAGCCGTCTCCGCCCTAAGGATTCTCTTGCCCAAGGAAATCGGAACGAAGCCGTTCTTAATCAGGTAAGCCGCCTCTTCCGGGTCAAAGCCCCCTTCGGGGCCGATGGCCGTCAAAACCGTCTCGCCTTTCTTCAGAGGCGATAAAGGCATCTTCTCGCCTTTTATGGCCTGCTCTTCATAAGCCAGGTATTTATAATCGCCTTTTAAGAAAGCCAGTTCCTTAAAATTCTTAAGTCCGCTTAGCTCAGGCAGGCAGTTCCGATTGGACTGCTCAACGGCTTCCAAAATAATCTTCTCGAATCTTTCCCGCTTCTCCTCGAATTCCTCCTTGCTGACTCGCTTAATCACCCGCGAGGAAATATAAGGGACGAAGCAGGTCACCCCAAGCTCCGTGCCTTTCTGAAGGCAGAACTCAAAATTATCCCTTTTCAGCAGCGGCAGAAGAAGGACAGAAGAAATATCCAGTTCCCGGGAAGGACGGCTATCCGGCACAATCTGACCCTGAAGAGGGTCTAAGGACGTAATGCGGCAAGGAAAGGACTTATGCATGGTTAAATCCAGGACGAGGATTTCCTCGCCTTTTTCGAGCCTGATGACTCGGGCGTGCTTTGCCTCTTCAGGGCTAAAGACCGCCACTTTTGCATCTAAATCAGCCTTACCCTGCAGTGTCCTCATGCCTAATGCGCTTTCTTAGCTTTTTTTCCAGCAGCCTTATTATATATAAACTGTCCCAAAACGATAAGCTCATGCAGATATAAAGGCGCTAAAGCCACTAGTATTATAAATCCCCATTCTTCCAAAGAAAGCTGATAAGTGTGGAAGAAAGATGAAACGCCGGGCACTTCAGTCACCAAAACCTGAAGAGCAGCGCCCAGGAAGAAAGAGATAAAAAGCCACCAGTTCTTATCCTTAAAGACATGGTAAAGAGGCCTTTTCACGTCAGTCATGCCAAACATATAGAAAAGCTCACTCAAAGCCAGAATCGTGAAGGCCGTCGACTGGGCTTCCTCTAAGTTGATTAAAACCCCGTTGGCATCAGCAATGGCGAAATAAGCCTGAATGGCATTCAAGTCAAATAGCGAGCACCCCGTGTTCTTCAGCGGGAAATAAAGGTATCCGGCTAAAGTAATCAGGGTGAATAAAAGACTATAGACCGTCAGCTGCCAAACCGTGCCGGCGAAAAGCGACTCATCGGCTTTCCGCGGCTTCTGTTCCATGATCTTCGGGTCCTTCTTATCCACGCCCAAGGCCAAGGCCGGCAAAGAATCCGTGATGAGATTAATCCACAGAAGGTGAATAGAGATCAGCGGCGAAGGCAGGCCTAAAACCGAAGTCGTCAGGAAAATGGTCAGGACTTCGGCAATATTGGTTCCCAAAAGGAAGATGATGGCTTTCTTGACGTTGCTGTAGATGTTCCTTCCCTCTTCCACGGCCTTTTCAATCGAAGCGAAGTTATCGTCGCTCAACACCAGATCCGCGGCTTCCTTCGCCACGTCGGTTCCTGTCTGCCCCATAGCAATCCCGATATCAGCGGCCTTTAAAGAAGGGGCGTCATTAACCCCGTCCCCGGTCATAGCCGTTATTTCCCCGTTGGCTTTTAATGCCTTGACGATAGCCACTTTATTGTCCGGAGAAACCCGGGCGAAGACCGAATGGCCTTTGACTTCTTCCTGAAGCTGGGAAAAACTCATATTATCAATGTCGCTGCCGCTCAGGCATTCTTCCTTATTCTTAACAATACCCAGTTCCTTCCCAATGGCAAAGGCGGTGTCTTTATGGTCGCCGGTTATCATAATCGTCCGGATGGAAGCCGACTTAAGAAGCGCAACCGCCGGCTTGGCTTCCGCCCGGCAGGGATCCTGCATGCCCACCAGCCCGACGAAAATGAGCTTTTCCTCGGTCAATTCGGAGCTTTCCTTGTAGGCTAAAGCCAAGGTCCTTAAAGCCGTAGCAGACATCTTACCAGCCGCCCCATTGATCTTTTCAACATCTTCTTCCGTGATGGGCCGGACCCTTTCTCCTTCCCGGATATAGTCAGTATGCTTGAGGATGGAATCCAAGGCTCCTTTAGTGAAAATGATGTTCGTCCCATCTTTTAAGACATGCTTTGTGGACATCATCTTCCGGACCGAATCAAAAGGATATTCATCGACCCTCTTCATATCTTCTTCCAGCTGGGCCTTATGCAGTCCGAGCTTATTTGCCATTTCCACCAGCGCAATCTCCGTCGGGTCACCGAAAACGCCTTGGTCCACCCCAGCATTCGAGCAAAGAGAAAAGCCGGAAGCTAAGAAACGGATCTGTTCAGTCCCAGCCTGGCTAAAAGGCAGGAGCACGCCGTCAGAATAGACTTCCATGACTGTCATTTTGTTCTGCGTCAAAGTCCCTGTTTTATCCGAGCAGACCACGCTGACCGCCCCTAAAGTCTCTACCGAAGGCAATTTGCGGACAATCGTATGAGCCTCAGCCATCCTTTGGACTCCCATAGAAAGGACAATCGTCACCACGGCCGTCAGACCTTCCGGCACCGCGGCCACGGCCAGAGAGATAGCTAATAGGAAAGACTGTATGATATCGTCCCAGATTTCCGTGCCCGTCAAGGACCAATCCTGGCGGATAAGGGCGATGCCCAACATGACAATAACGATGCCGATGGTCACAAACCCCAGCACTTTAGAAAGCTCCGCCAGCCTTTTCTGAAGCGGAGTCATTTCTTCTTTCTCCGAAGTCAGGAGAGTGGCGATGCGGCCGATTTCGGTCTGCATGCCGGTTCCGACGACAATGCCTTCGCCCCGCCCGTAAGTGCAGACGGTTGAAGAATAGGCCAGATTAAGCCGGTCACCGAGTCCCACCGAAGAAGAAAAAACCAAGTCGGCGTTCTTTTCCACCGGCATAGACTCCCCTGTCAAAGAGGATTCATCGATTTTCAGGTTGGCTGTCTTAATGAGCCTCAGGTCAGCCGGGACGACATTCCCTTCTTCTAAAAGGACAATGTCCCCGCGGACCAGATTCTCTGCCTTGATGGTCTGTATCTTTCCGTCTCTTTTGACGATAGCGTCAGGCGAAGAAAGTTTTTTCAAAGCATCCATAGCCTGGTTAGCTTTGATTTCCTGCCACGTGCCGATGACGGCGTTTATAAGAATGACAACAAAAATAATAATGGAATCAATCCAGTCTTCAGAATGCTGAATAAGACCCACAGTCAGCGAAATGACAGCGGCGAAGATGAGAATATAAATCATCGGGTCGTTGAACTGCTTCAGAAAAGTCAGGATCAATGGCTCCTTCTTCTTTTCTTCCAGTTTGTTCATCCCTTCCTGACTTAGTCTTTTTCCCGCCTCGGGCCCTAAAAGTCCCATAGACAAAGACGAGGAAAACTCCTTAACGGCTTCTTCAGATGTCTTTAACTCCCACATAATAACCCATTTCTCCTTTAAGCTGATCATATCTATGGTCTGGCTCCGAGAAGAAATCTCGTTTTAGAGCGGCGGAATTGGTTATCGTGCTGACGCGTGCTCTAATTTAGGCTACTCCCCAATGGAAGATAATCGCAGGATTAATTGTATCATATAACAGCTTAAAAAAAGCAAGAAAAATCAAGTGAAGATTTAAGCTTTTAAGCCTATGGCCTTTTTTGTCTTTTTAAAGAAGAAACGGTCAGTTAAGGAAATTAAAGAAGGGTCTGAGAAGACCATCACATAGGGCAGCATATATATCAGCGTGAGATAAGTGTTATCGATGATGCCGTGGATAAGCCCGGCTAAAAGGACATAAGCAATAAGCCAGCCCTGGTTTCCGCCGGCCTTGAGGCCGGAATATGATATCTCTAAAATCTGAAGAATGTAGACAGCAAGGCCCAATAAGCCATAAGCCGAAAGAATCGTTATGTAAGTGTCATGGGAATACATCAGGCCTATAGTCCCCGGATACCAGTTAAAATGCTCCCACAGGCTGAACATCGACTGGCTGCCGCCTCCGACATAAGGATCGGCGTAATAATACTTCATCGCCTCCGCCCAGATCTCTTCCCTATGCGAAAGGTCCGTCCCCATATCCAAAAGGCGCAGGACAGATTCCTTAAAGGAAGGAATAACCATAAAGGAGAAGACCATGAAGGAACATAGGACGCCAATGAAGAACAAGAAAGAATGCCAGCGGTATATTCCCTTTGAAGAAGTCAGAATCAGGGCCAGGATAAAAGTCAGGACGAAGACCGTGATAAGCCCACCGCGGGAATCGGAGACACAGGAGAGATAGTAATCGACAAAGATCAAAGCCAAAGCATCGTAGCGGCTGTGGTCGTCAGCAAAAATCAGCGCGAGGAAAGGCAGGCAGAACTCCAGAACCATGACGACCAGGTTCTTAGTCCCCCAGCCGACGTTGAAGTAATCAGGCGTGCCCCATTTAGCGATGAGCTGAGCCACCAGGAGCGCGTTGATGACATAAAAGGCCTTCTTCAGGAAAGCAAAGTGATCCGGAGCCGAGCCCAGAAGCGGGCCGAAATAGAAAGGCAGAATCAGAGCGAGGATCCCCGAGAAAAAATAACCATAGCCAATGTAGGCATCCCCCGGGCGGACCAGCTGGTTAACGAAGGTTGAAAGAAAAGCCGAAAGAGCCAGAAGGATAAATGAGAAACCGCAGGAGCCGAAAGAAAAGCCTTTAAGGGGATAAAGGATGATTCTCTTAATGAAGAGCAAAGGCAGAAGAGATAAGGCGCAGACGATAATGCCCCAGTCAAAGAAAGTCAGAGAATTAAAATACGGCATGGCCGGAAAAGACGCCATGGCCATAAAAGCTGACAAAGAGAAAAGGCGGACATCCGACTGAAAAACCAGAACCAGGCAAGAAAGGCAGCAGAAAGCCACGAAGGCATATCTCATGTCCGACTGCAGCCAGCCAAGATAGATGACCAAAGCCAAAAGCAGCCAGAACTGCGTGGAGTGGAAGAACCGGTAAGTTTTCTCATCGAGGCGGATCAGTGCTTTTTTCATCGCGGTTTTTATATCAAAAAATGATTTCCTTTAAAATAAAATGGTCGGAAAGGCGGGATTCGAACCCGCGGTCTCTTGCTCCCAAGGCAAGCGCGCTAGCCACTGCGCTACTTCCCGACAAAGGCTTTCAACTCACAGCCGTCTAAAATTATACCATACTTCTCTTTCTGAGGGCGAAGGCCAAGAAGAAACTGGAAAATGAAAAAAAACTCTAAGAAAACAATTATTTTGGTCATATATTAATTTTCAGGAAGAAATCCAAATGCAGCCTGGTCACCCGAGAATGCGAGACTAAATTTCATTTTGTAAATTCCTATCTTCGTTTAATCATTTTTCTTCGGCCAAATATTTTAGAAATTAAAAATTAGGCTTAAAGTAAAATCCAATAATAAAAAAGGGCTCAATGTATTTGGCCCGAAACTTACGTTTCGTATTTGTAATTTTTTATTTTAAACATTTGAATATTATATGTCAACAGTTTAAGTGCAGCTTAAGTCAATATCAGGATAAAATAAAAGCCCGAGTCTTTTACCAGGGCACGAATTGATGGAGGCGTAGAAGTCTCCTGCTTCTGTTGTATCAGTTTTCTATTCGTTGTCAAATAAAAACTTTCAGTCCATAAGAAAACTATCAATGCCATGAAAGCTTTTCTATTTTATTCCAGCGGGTCTATCTAACCTGAAGTTAGCGATGGATGCCATTGCTTATTTTATTCTCTGTGGATTTATCCAGAAGTGATTTTCATGTGTCTAAGTCAGTCCCAAGCAAAGAGTCCGATATGCGAAAGTCGGATAAATAAAAAAAGGCTCCATCAATGGGGCCCAGAGCCAACTTCGCTCCGTATTTAGTGATTACAAATTAATTCATTTTCATTAATCTGTCAAGGAAGCAGCCTTATATTTGGAATCTCGCTTTTCCATTTTTCTTCAGTCATTTTCTCAATTTGGGAGCGGAAAAGGCGGAAAATGATGAGGAAACCGGTTTAGGGGGTATGGGCTCGGGAGAGCCTTGGGGAGAGGAAAATTGTATCAATTTTGTATCGGCGGTTATGAAAAAAGCCCGATTTCTCGGGCCTTTTCTCAAAATTGGTGCGCCCAGAAGGACTCGAACCCTCAGCCTACTGGTTCGTAGCCAGTCGATCTATCCAGTTGGTCTATGGGCGCAGATGAATTTTTTAAGCGATTGGAGGTTCCAGCCGGATTCGAACCGACGGTGATTGAGTTGCAGTCAATTGCCTTACCAACTTGGCTATGGAACCAAACCGCTTAATAATTAAAGCATAAAGCCTAGTTGATTTCAAGACTGAATAAGTCTTGACGGACTGCTGCAAAGCAGGGATTTTCTCGGGCTTTTTCTTTAAGGGTCCAAGCCGGGACAGCGCTAAGGCAAGCCGCTTCTTCCTGCAACGAGTATTTTAAACTATAAAAGACGAAAAGGAAACCTTTTTCCTTAATATTCTTTGCTTTGACTTACAAAAGGCAAAGAAAGGATTTCCTTAGGAGCGTAAATCATCGCATCCGGATTTTCATCCAGAAGCTCTTTTAAAGGGCGATAGCCATAACCGACGCCGACCTTAAAACCCAGCTTAGCATTAAAGGCCAGCTGCATATCGACATCCGAATCGCCAAAGTAAGCGGCGTTTTCCCCTTTGATGCCCAGCCTTCCCAGCAGATACATAAGCCCGCTAGGATCCGGCTTAGGCGGAAAGGAAACGGAATTCCCTACAACAGCGTCAAATAAACCCGGGAAGAGCTTTTCAACTAAATCCTGAGCGACCGCTTCCGGCTTATTAGTTAAACAGGCCAGTTCCATACCCTGCTTCTTAAGAACCGTAAGGACTTCGACCAGCCCTTGAAAAGGCCTGGTCTTTTCTGCATAGTGCTGTTCATAATAATCCAAGTAATCGTCAAAGACAGCTTTTTCCTCTTCTGGAGACAGTTTCCCCAAGCTGGCTTTATGGATCAGCACCTTCGACCCATTCCCTAAAAAGCCATAAAAAGACGGCACGGGCTGCATAGCAAGCCCGTGCATCTTCAGTGACCGGTTAACCGCAAAAGCCAGGTCTTCGATGGTATCAGCCAAAGTGCCGTCCAAATCGAAGACACAGGCGAGAATCTGACCCATATTAAGAAAGCTTCAGATTAGAATACAGGCCTTCCAGCTTGACTCTCAGATCAGTATTGTAGCGATACAGATGGTCAAGAGAAGAAGGATTGAGGTTGTATTGATCCTTGATGTCATAGAATGCGCCCGTCGGGTCATCATCGGCCGCATTTTCCGGACGCTCAGCAATCAGCTCATCCATAACATCCTGGAAAGGCGTGACATAAGCGATATCGGCAATATTAGCCGCAGCGATATCTTTTCTCGACAGGAAATCGAGGAAAGCATAAGCCGCATCGGTGTTTTTGCAGGTATCGGTGATGCAGAGCGCATCGGTAAACAGATTGGTCCTGACATTGGTATTGCCGGAAACATCTTTCACAGCGTCAGGAATATAGAAGCGGAGATCGTTTCTGCCGACTTCATTCTGCATGCAGTAGAAAGCATCGCCGGAATAATCTAAGACCACATCGTAAGCGTGGTTCGGCATGGATTCCAGAATCTGATCGGTTATGAAAGCGACTTTATCCAGATTGATCTTCTTCAGCCAAGCCGTAGCCCTGTCGATGACATCCTGGCTCGGCGAGACAAAATCATCGCCGTTAGCGGCCATCGCCACAGAGTAGACGTCGCGGGAAGAATCATAGATGGCAATTTTATATGCCTGCTCAAGGAGAATATCCCAGCCTTTGGCCTTTAAAGTGTCTTCCGAGATGACAGACGAATCATACAGCAGCCCGACTTCACCGAAAGTGTAAGGGACCGCATAGTCTAAGAACGGGAAACCATCAGTCGCCAAGGATTGTAAATTTGCCTGGAAGCCCGAAATGAGCCGAGAGGTCTTGTAGTTGGTGAATTTGGACTGGTCGAGCTTGAGGATTCTTCCCTCTTTGACCAGTTCCTCGATGGCGTAATCCGAAGGGCAGATGACATCATAGTCAGTTGAGGCCATCTTCTGGATCATCGTTTCATTATCCTGGAAGTTTTCCATTTTGACCTTATAGCCGGTCTCAGCCTCAAACTGATCGATAAGGCCTTCTTTAATGTATTCGCCCCAGTTGAAGAAGACGATATCGTAGTTGCTGCCGCAGCTAGTTAAAGACGACACGGAAGCGCAAGTCAGAACAGTAAGCAATAAAGCCACAGATTTTTTCTTCATTTTTGTAACCCTCCTTTGTACATAGAGATGAAGTCCGAAACCAAATTGTATTTAAAGGCCCCAAAGCCGATAAACCTAAACAGACTGCCCAGCCTCAGAATTCGAAACCGCCTCTTTCTTCTTGCCGCTGGCCCTCTCCTCTTTCTTCCCGCTCCGGGTCGAAAGAATCTGGAAGGCGATGACAAGAAGTCCAATAACGAACACGATCAGCGTCGAAAGCGAATTGACGACCGGCTTGAATTTCTTAAGCGTGTACAGGTACACGGAGATATTCTGCTCGCTTCCGCCGACGAAGTAGGAAATGATGAAATCATCGAAAGACATCGTGAAGGCCAGCATCGAGCCAGAAAGAATAGCCGGGATCAAATCCGGTATAACGACTTTCCAGACCGCCTGTCTCCTCGTGGCCCCTAAGTCCATTGCGGCTTCGATTTCCGAAGGGTCCTGCGTCAGGACTTTAGGATAGACCTGAATGACCACGTAAGGCGTGCAGAAAGCAATATGAGCCAGAACCATCGTCGTATAGCCCATCGGCATTATGTTCTTGATGGCGAAGAACAGAGCCATAAGCGAAACGGCGGTAACAATATCCGGGTTAACGACCGGCAGGTTATTCACCGAAAGAGCGAAATTAACAAAATGCGTTCTCTTCTGCTTGCCCAACTCGGCCAAGCCCAGGGCCCCGGCCGTCCCGATCAGAGTCGAGATGATGGTGGCTATAAAAGCTACCGAGACATTAATCCAAAGACAGTCGAGAAGCGTATCGTTAGTGAAGAGCTCTTCATACCATCTCAGGGAGAATCCGCCCCAGTTCGTCGCCGAATTCGAGGCATTGAACGAGAAGACAACCACGGAAATAATCGGAAGATAGACGATGATGTAGAAGAGAATGACGTAGATAGTTAAGCCCAACTGAGGCTTATAAGTCCCAGTATCGTGATTAAGCTGACGCTTCATCCGGCGGGTTTTAAATTTGCTTTCCATTTAAATCCCCTCCTTTGACGCGGGCATAGTTTCTTCTCCCTTCGTTGTCTTTGACAATCGAGCGGTCAAGCTTGTTGACGAAGAAAATCATGCCAAGGATGAGAAGCGACAGGATTAAGGCTATAGCCGATCCGGTATAAGGATCCGACTGCTTAATAAAGGCGTTTTCAATGATGGCCCCGATTAAGTAATAACGGCTGTTGCCCGCCCCTTCTCCTAAGATTGAAGGAATGACTAGGGTCGTGGCTGCCGGCAGGAAGACCATCGTGATACCGGATATCACCCCCGGCATCGAAAGAGGAATGGTAACCTTAAAGAAAGTCTGCTTTCCGTTGGCGCCCAAGTCTTTGGAAGCCTCATAAAGCTGCGGGTCAATCTTCAGAATCGAAGTGTAAATAGGAATAATCATAAACGGCACCAGGTCATAGACCATACCGAAGATAACGGCGAAGTCAGTTCCGACAATCTGAATACCCGTCCAGGCCGTAATCATATTGAATATCTGCTTCCAGGCCAGGATGCGCAGAAGCATGTTAATCCACATCGGGACGGTAATCAGCATAACCAATAAGTTGCGTACTTTTGCTTCCACACGCCCCAGATAGTAGGCAATAGGATAGCCCAGAACCAGGCAGATAGCGGTGGAAATCAAGGCAAACAGCATGGAAAGGCCGATAGCCCTTAAGAAAACCGGAGAAGCGAACATATCAAAATTGTCGAAAGTCAGCTTCAGATATCCCGAAGCCGAGGAACTGTCCATAAAGGCATACATGAAGATAAAGGCAAACGGAAGCAGGACGAGGATAAAAAGAACAAGGAGAAAAGGAATCGAGGAAGCTATCGTAACATTAAAGTCCAGCCTGTCCTTGTCTTTATTCTTGACCTTCTTGACGTTCTGAACATGGAAGGCCATTTTAATCCATGACCTCCATTAAGGTAATATCCTCAGTATCAAAGGTGACGCCGACTTCCTTGTCAACCGGAATATAGTCAGTCGTATGAATTGTAATGATGCGCTGATTTTCCAGTTTGACGTCAACTTCGTAGAAAACGCCTTTGAAGAAAATCGAATCAACAGTTCCAAGCAGCTTCCCTTTGGAAGGATAGACAATATCAAGATCCTCCGGGCGCAGCATGACATCGACTGTCGAGCCAATCGGGAACTTGATGTCATCGCATAAGAATGTCTTCCCGTCAAATTCGACATGGTGAGAATCGACAATCTGGCCTTTCAGGATATTTGAATCGCCGATGAAGTTGGCAACGTATTTATCCGTCGGGTCATTGTAAATTTCTTCAGCGGTCCCAACCTGCTCGATATAGCCGTCCTTCATGACGACAATCTTATCAGACATAGTCAGAGCCTCTTCCTGATCGTGCGTGACAAAGACGAAGGTGATTCCAGTGGTCTTTTGGAGTTCTTTCAGCTCATACTGCATCTCCTTGCGAAGCTTTAAGTCCAAAGCCGAAAGAGATTCATCCAAAAGCAGAAGCTTCGGGCGCAGGACGATAGCGCGGGCGATAGCGACTCTCTGCCTCTGACCGCCGGACAAGTGGGATACGTTACGATGCTCCATGCCCGTCAGATTCACAAGCTTAATGACTGCGGCGACCTTCTCTTCAATCTCATATTCCATAAACCCTCTCTTCTTGGGATGAGGATTAAAGAATCTTCTTACTTTTTCTTTGAAGGTCAGGCGGTTCACATTGACATTGCCGATAGTCTTATCATACTCGACCTTATATTTGGACATGGCTTTGTTATAAGACTTAAGGCTGTCATCGTAATCTTCCAAAGCCTCAGTTTCATCTTCGGTCAATTCAGAAGGCTTCTTCGCCCTCAGCTTAGCCATCTTCTTATCATCAAAAGGCGGCTCAGGTCTTTTCGGCTCATGCACATTAGGAAAGGCATCCTTAATCAGGCGGATGCCAAAAGCGATGTTATCATAAACATCCAAGTGCGGGAAAAGCGCATAAGACTGGAAGACGGTGTTAGTAGATCTTTTATAAGGCGGAAGGGACGTAATGTCCTTGCCCTGGAACATAACGGAACCGGAAGTCGGCTGCTCAAAGCCGCCGATAATGCGAAGAGTAGTAGTCTTACCGCAGCCTGACGGGCCAAGTAAAGTGACAAACTCATTTTCATTGATTGTCAGGTTAATTCCCTTCAAGACTTTGGTCTCTCCGAAGTTTTTAACGATGTCTTTTAATTCCAAGAGCGGAACATCAGTGTTTCCCATTTCTTCTCTCCTTATACGCCTTTAAAAAACGAGGGCTATTTCATACAAGGAAAATGATAAAGGACACTAGTCGTTATTGCAACACTTTTTCACACTTTTTTAAATTTTTTTGAAGGACATTTTTAAGAGCCAAAATTTCTTCCAAAACATAGCAACTTTAGGAAGAACATTAAAAAAAGGCTTAATACAAGCCTTTTTTAGAAATACACCATGTTCAAAGGAGTTCTGCAAATGAGTTTTTCTTAAGACAGCCTGTTCCTAACCGGCTGTGTTTTTAGAACAAATCGCAAACAGCGTTTCTCCTGCCCTTTTAATCCCCTTCGGCCGGGAAAGAAAAATGGAACGTGAAAGTGAGGATATCTTGGAAGGCTTCTTTGCCGTGTTCCAGCGTGTTAATCATTGTGTGGCTTTCGTTAGGATAGGTTTTGGACATGACGATTGTGTCTTTCGATTTTTTAGCCACATAAGAGAAAGTAGCAGGGATGGAAAGCTCATCCTCCGAGCCTTTAAAGATAAAGACTTTGCAAGATAATTTCTTCAGGTACTTGCGGTTTTTCCTTATGGAAGCCGCTATGGCGATGGCAAGGATGAAGAAGCCGGGGTTCATGGTTTTAGAAGCTTTCAGCATCCTTTTTCTCTTCTTCATCATGCGTGTGACTTTCATATGCTTAATCAAAAGGCTTATATAGCCCTGCAGAAGCCCTGTCTTGATTAAATAGATTGTCGGTGAGACAAGGACCAGCTTTTCAATTTCCGGGTGCTCAGAGCAAATACGGGCCGCAATTCCAACCGAAAAAGAATAAGCCAGCATATAAACTACATACCCTTTGGCCAAATAATCCCTGACGGTTTCGTCCGCTTTCCGGAACATCTTTTTGCTGTTGTAAGTTTCTTTCTCCCCAAACTCAAAAAGGTCGACCAAGCAGACTTCCAAATTCGGGTTATCGTTCAATGATTCAAAGTAATCCTTAAATGCCTTTAAATCATGCTCTTTGCTGGACTGGAAGCCATGAAGGCAGATTAAGACCTTTTTTACGACCAGACCAGGTATTTCCTGAGTCAGTTCTGTCGATGGCGGTTCATTTTCCAAAAGAACGCTATTCATGGCTTACCTCCATAAGAAAAGAAAGATCCCCGCCGCGACGGCGGCATTAAGAGAATCGATTGAGCGGTCGATAGGCAGAAGGACCCTGACATCAGCCAAGGCGAGATTATTGGGCCGGATTCCCTGCCCCTCATTGCCGATGACAACGGCAAACTTGCCTTCCGGCTTTTTAACCTGACTGATATCTTTACCGTTCAGATCCGTCATCGCCAGCTTGTAACCGGCCTTTTTAACCTCTTCTAGGCTTCTGTAGACGATATTAAGCCCAAAGAAAGATCCTTTAGAGGCGGAAACCGCTTTGGCGTTAAAAGGCGAAACGCAGTCTTGGGAGAGGACTAAAGACCTATAGCCGAAAGCCAAGGCTGTCCGGGCAATCGTCCCCAGGTTTCCCGGGTCTTGGATTCCATCCAGATAAACGATTTTATCGCCCAGCAGTTCTTTGCCGAGTTCCATCCTCGCCACGCCCATAACCTTCGGGAGCGACTGAAAAGAAGCCAGATTCTTATATAAAGACTCGGAAAGGATGATTTCCCTAAAATCTGAATAGGCAAAATCTTCCTTAAGGAGGATGACATCCTTCAGCTTTCCGTTTTGAATGGCCAGCTGCAAAAGGTCTTCGCCTTGAATAAGGACTAAGCCTAAGTCCTTCTCATTCTTTTTCAGGCTTAGAAGGTCTTTGTAGACTGGATTGGAAGGTGAAACAATTACTTTCTCGTTGAGCATTTATCCCTCCCTGAACTCGCCATTAACAATGATTTTCTCATATTCTTCATACTTAGGGCAATATCTGTAGACTAAAGAATAAAACTCTTTGCCATGATTAGGATAAAAACAGTGAGCCACCTCATGAACGACCACTGCGTCCCCGACGGCTTCTTTATAGCAGTACAGCGCCTGGTTAAGGAGAATGCGCTTCTTCTGAATGTAATTTATTCCCATGTAGTTCACAGCCGTCGAAAGATCAAAGCTAACCGGAAAAGCCAGATTCATCATGGAGGCATATTTCTCCACTCTTTTGGCTAAGTTGGCTTTAGCCAGCTGGGCAAACTGCTCCTGGACCGACTCAAAATTCTTGCCGTAAAAAAAACTCGGCCCTTTAGCATCGATGAAATGGAAGGAGACTTCCTTCTTCTCACCGAGGATATAAACATGGTCAGAACTTAAAAACTCTTCTCCGGAAAGGTGGACGCCTTTTCTCTGCAGGTGATATAAAGAATCAGTTCGGTCCATAAAGCGGACAGCTAAATCAATAAGGCTGTCCAGAGCCCTCTTATTCTGGTTCACCATCTCCATCGAAAAATGATATCCGAACAACTGATGAGCCGTATAAAGAGGCACAAAATAAAAAGCGGACCCAAAATAGCACTTCATCGACATCGAATCTGCCTTGATGAAGGCAAAATAAGCCAGAAGGCTCTGACCTTGATAGGCAAACCTAATCGGACCAATGCATTTGCTGTCTTCCATATTACCTTATTATTGTAATAAAAAAACGCTGCAAATCATAGCAGCGTATTTTTTTAAATCAACCCCGGCGGCGAC